>Ga0256405_10000551_pt1 | contig 123154 bp, 105 predicted proteins | sample RumenRJG_02DNA_FD_189096 | JGI IMG/M metagenome (GOLD analysis project Ga0256405, IMG submission 189096) | Bovine rumen microbial communities from Lethbridge, Alberta, Canada - RJG_02 | ecosystem: Host-associated > Mammals > Digestive system > Stomach > Rumen | place: Canada: Alberta... | reverse complement strand
CGTGGGGCAACGACGGATACGACCGCTTCACCTTCGTGCTGCCCGCACAGCGGCGGCAGGAGTTCGCAAGGCTGCTGCAGGAAGAAGCCGAACTCGCCATCAACTTCATGCTGGGACTGATCTGACGTCGACATGGTCAATCTGATATACATAGACGGCAGCGGGCACAAGGCGGCCCGCGCCGTCACCACACGTGAGGAATACTTCGCGCTGCGCAACAGCGAGACGAACGTCGCCCGCTTCCATGCGGCACGCGGCGGCAGCAAGGAGGATAAGATGAAGCTGCTGCAGTTTAACTACAACGACCTCATCCCCGACGGCAAGCTCAAAGACTGCCATCACGCAGCCTCCACCTTTGCCCACGACATCGACTGCGGCAAGGAGGACGAATGCAAAGCCATCGCCGGACGCATCCTCTCGAAGAAAGAAGAGATCGGGCTGCTCGAACTGAGCGTGTCGGCCAACTGGGGCCTGCACGCCGTGTGCCGACGCCAGCCGGGCAAGACCATCCTCGAAAACCAGGTGCGCATCGCCACGCTCACCCAGACCGAGATGGATACCTCGACGCACGACGAGCAACGCGTGATGTTCACCGGTCCGGCCGACGGGGCGACGTTGCTCTATCTGGACGAAGCCATCTTCGAGGAAACGCTGACGCCGGAAGAGAGTGCGGAGGAATATCAGCGCCTCAAGGAGCGCGAGATCCGGGGCGAGGAAGAAGTGCCCCAGGGAGCCAAGAAGGCGAACAAACACTTTCGGCCCGGCGAAGCCGAAGCCGATGAGGTAAGAAGTAAGAAGGAAGAAGTAGGAAACGAAGAAAATTGTCAATTGTCAATTGTCAATTCTCAATTAGAGTACAACGGCCTTCCCTACGCCGACATCGTCCGCAAATGGTGGGAGCTCTACAATGAGGGCAAGGAGCCGGTGAAGTCGAACCGCGACGTGCTGACCTTTGAGCTGGCTGTGAATCTGCGTCACATCTGCGGATTCGACCGGGAGCAGCTGGACGCCGTGATTCCCTGCTACGACGGCTTCTCGCAGACGCAGAAGCTCAAGTGCATCGACTCGGCGCTGGCAGAGAAGCGCACCCAGATGCCCAAGCGGCTGAGGGACGTGCTCTTCGAGGTGCGGCGCGACAGGATGAACGGCGGCGAGGGCAACGCAGCGGACGAAGGCAAGGGATTGGACGAAGCCGTGCAGGAGGACGACTGCTTCTACTACAAGCGATTGCCGCGCATGCCGCAGGGCATCAGGGAGTCGATCAAGGCCGTCGGACCGACGCTGTCAATGCCCGTGCTGACGGCGATATGTCCTGCCATCGGGGCGCTGGCTACAGGAGTGAAGCTCGATGTGCACGGACAGAAGAAGGGACTGAACCTCATCGCCTACATCGCCGGTGACTTCGCCAGCGGAAAGGGTTCGATAGATCCCGTCGTGGATGCGTGGATGAGCGAAGTGAAAGCGACGGACAACATGTATCTGCAGCAGGAAGATGAATGGCGCGCCAAGAAGCGTGCGGCCAAGAACAAGAAGGAGCAGCCCGAGGAGCCCAAGCTGCCCGTGCGCTGTCTGCCGCTCAACAACACGGTGGCCAACCTGGCAGAGCGCCTGGCCAACACCGACGGCAGGCACGCCTTCTCCTTCACGCCCGAGGCCGACACCGTGGCGCAGAAGTGGAAGAGCGCGATGAGCGACTTCTCTGTGATGCTGCGCCAGAGCTACGACGGCAGCCGCTACGACCGCGAGGCCAAGAGTGCCGATGCCGTCAATGTGCACATCGACCATCTGCTGTGGAACGTGACGATGTGCGGCACGCCCGACGCCCTCTACCGTGTGGTCAGCAACTACACCGACGGATTCCAAAGCCGCCTGGCCGTAGCCCGTACGCCCGACAACACCTTCGCCGCGCTGGACGAAACTCCCTGCATCATCACCGATGCGCAGGTGGAGCGCATACAGCAGGTGGCGCATCTGCTGCCGCTGATGACGGGGGAGGTGGTGCTGCCCAAGCTGGAAGAGAAGGGGCGCGAATGGGTGGAGAACGTCCGCTTGGAGACCATCAAGAGCGACGACAGGGTGAGAGCCCGTCAGCGCTTCCGCGTCTGCGTCACCGCACAGAGGATGACCTGCTGTCTGATGCTCTGCAAAGTGGCCGAGCTGCTGATACAGAAGCACGGATACAACGGCGCGGAGAAGCAGCTGAAAGCCAGCCCCGACCTGTGGAAGAAGATGCTCCTTGACATTCAGACGCCGAGGATGCTGGAGACCTACGACACCATTGCCGACTATCTGCTGGAGACGGCGTTATGGTTCTTCCGCGACCGCATCGAGAACGCGTTTGCCAGCCGCGACTACGCCGTAGACAGCGACCGCCGCCGCATGGGTAAGAACGACTCCATCTACGAGCGTCTGGACGCGGAATTCAGCTTCGACGGAGCCCTGCAGCACAGCGTGGCGGTGAAGGGAAGCAGTGTGTCGCGCAACAGTGTGCACCAGATGCTGAAAAACTGGAAGAAACAGGGTCTCGTCATTAAGACGGAAAAAGGAAGATACAAGAAAGTTGAGAGCACGGTGCCGACAGATGAGGGCGGAGAATGTGGTCATTAATTGTCATGGTCATGAATTGTCATCAAGGATTTTACAACCTGAATCCTGAAACTTGAATCCTGACACAATGATTACGATTGACAACACCCAGGAGTGCTTCGTGGAGCTCTGGCTTCTGCTGGAGCGCACGAGGCGCCTCCACCTCTTGCAACGCAAGCGCTACTGCATCCGCAACATCCTCAAAACATGGCTGGACCATCGCGCTAAAGACGACTTTATCTTCGAGGTCTGCCTGCGCTCCGGGCTGGAGGGGTGGAACGAAATGCCCCTGCCGCAGTTGGAGCCGCGCCCTCATCGCGAGCTGCTGCGCGCCCTCACGGCCGTCACCCTCGGCCTCAGTTCGTGCAAGGTGGACCTCCACGCTCTCGACAAGGCCTACAGCATCGCCTTCCCCCAGTCTACGCCGATCAACGTCAATAAGAAGAGAAGTAAGATGTCTGATGGCTGATGGCTGAGGGCTGATGTCTGAAGGCTGAAGGCTGAAACAAGAAAGAGGCCGCTGGCGCGAAAGCGTCGGTGGCCTTTTTCTGTTTTTTCAGTTATTCCTGCACTACAGGCCCGTGTCACTCTGAATCGTGTAGGAAATCATGCCCTCGGGCTCACTGCTGCTGAAGCTGACACAGTCTTTGAATTTCGAGTCCGAGTTGCGGGAGACCTCAATACGGCCACTGTACATTCCGCCCTCAGGATTGATGATGTGCAGTCTGGCCTCAAAGCCGACATGAACGGGCCCGACCGTTACCTCCTTATCTCCAATCTGGTATCTTTCCTCCCTGCCTTCTTTGTTGGTGATGATCATGGTCGCCTGCCTGGTGACGCTAAAAGCAGAACAATGCCCCGTATACTTCACATAAAAGTAGAGCCCGTTTATTTTCTCGGTAGCGAGATCGTCCTTCTTACACCCGACAACAGCCAGCAATGCAACGCACAGCACGGCAAACAATCTAAATTTCTTCATTCTCTTATAACTGATGAATTATAAATTATGAAAAACCAGATTCCTCTTACTTTAACGTGGCCTTGAAGGCACGGAATTTGGCGAGGAGCTCGCTGTGGGCTTTCGGATTGAAGAAGAAGATGCGGGCATCGTCGTCCTTGAGCTCCAAATAGCATGGATTCTTCAGTTTGTGGAGGAAGTTGAAGTACATCATGCGGTCATCTTGGTCTTCTTTTTTCAGGATCGAAAAGTTATCCTGTTCGTTCTTCTGCCTCCTTCAAGGCCTGTTCCTGGGTCATCTGTGCCATAGTGGCTGTTGCGCAGCAAAGGACGGCAGCAAGAATCATCAAGGTCTTTTTCATAGCATTTTTCAGTAATTCCGTGACGCAAAGTTACACATTTTAAAGTTTTCGCGTCAAATTCACGACAAGAAAATGCACAAATAACAAAAAAATGTGCCGTGATGTTTATAATATGCTAAAAATGTCATAATTTTGCGGTCGGATTGTTAAAGTTGAACGAGAAAACACATTTTTAACCTACCTTTAAGAATATCAATGGCTATGAAGAAGTCCTTTTTGACGCTCGTCGTCCTCCTTTGCTTTGCTACGGCGGCGATGGCGGAGGCCGTTTCTCCCGCTGCGGCCCGTGAGGCTGCGGCCAGGTTCCTTCAGGCGCAGGGCGCCACACTGACCGACAAGGCCCAGACGCCCCAGCGCGGCGGACGCGTGGCTCCCTCCGGCGACGCTCCGGCCTACTACGTGTTCAACGCCGACGCCTCACGGGGCTTCGTCGTGGTGAGCGGCGACGACTGCGTGGGCGACAACCTCGTGCTGGGCTATGCCGCCGAGGGCAGCTACAGCGAGACCGACGCTCCCGACGGCCTGCAGTGGTGGCTCGAGACGACGGCAGAGAGCATTGCCCGCCTCAGCAGCCTTGATGCACGTCCCGCACGTGTGGCGGTCCACGACAGAATTGACCCCATGCTGACGAGCAAGTGGGAGCAGAACTTCCCCTACAACATCTACTGCCCCGTAGTCTCAGGACAGGTGAGTATCACCGGCTGCATGGCTACGGCGCTGGCGCAGGTGATGCGCTACCACCGTTGGCCGCAGGATCCCACCAGCGGCACGCTGCCGGCCTACACGATGGCCAACGGCACCCAGATTCCGGCTCTCCCCGTGACGCAATTCGACTGGGACAACATGGTGGACAACTACACTTCGACCGTCACCACTGATGCACAGAAGAGCGCCGTAGCCGAGCTGATGCGCTACTGCGGACAGTCGGTGCAGATGAGCTATTCGCCCCAGGCCTCCGACGCCTATTTCTACGACATTGACCTCCTGGTCAACCGCTTCGGCTACGATCCCGAACTTTATGCCGCCAAAGCAACCGGCTACACCGTCAGCGGATGGGACGAGCTCATCTACGGCGAGTTGCAAAGCGGCCGCCCCCTGACCTATACGGCATATTCCACCGGCGGCGGCCACGCTTTCGTCATCGACGGCTACGAGGTGGAGAGCGGCGAAGGCTACTACCACGTGAACTGGGGCTGGGGCGGCAACAGCGACGGCTTCTACAAGATAAGCCTGCTCAATGCCAACGGCTCGGGTTCGGGCGCCAGCTCCACCACCGACGGCTACAACAGAGACCAGAGTGCCCTCATCGGATTCCAGCCGCGCCGGAATCCTTCACAGCCGTTCTACCGCCACCTCTTCGCACGGACGTGGGATACAACGGACGGCGCCACTTGGCACCGTTTCGCGATGGTCAACCAGTCCTACAAGTCCGGCACCTTCTCCATCGGCCTGGTGGAGCGTAAGGAGGACGGTACGCCCGACCCCACCAAACTCGTATGGCGGGATGATATCGAAATACCGGGATTCTCCACCGCATCGTTCGTGTCGGGCGGCTCGGAAGGCACTTTAAACTTTACGATCACCAATGAGAACGCTCCCTACTTCTTCAGCGGTCTCACTCCCGGACGGCACCAATGTGTGTTCGTCAGCAGGCTGAATGTCATCGGTGCTCCGTGGGAACCCGTTTTCGGTCCCAACAACTACATCGAGGTGGACATCAGCGCGACGGGGGGGCTGACGCAACTGACCGTTCACCCGCTGCCGCTGCTCTCTGCCGGCGATGAGGACATCAAGGTGGAAGGACCGCATCAGCGCGCCCTCACCGACAGGCTCACCGCCACGGTCAGCAATGCCGGCAGCGATGACTATATCGGCCAAGTTGAGTGCGTCGCTTATCCTCTGAAGGACGGCATACTGCAAGCCCACACATCCGTCTCCGCTACAGGCCTCATGATTGAGGCCGGCGGCACGGCGGACGTTGGCTTCAATGTCTTCGTGCCTCAGGCCGGCGACTACGTGGTCCTGCTGACAAATGGCGGCGACGACGAGGCGGGTCTTTCACTGGACGACATCCGTAAGGCACAGGGTTATATCGGCCACAAGTGTCTCATCTTCGGCGAGCTGGAGATCTTATGCACCGGAGCAGAGTATCAGGAGGTGAAAGACGAGCATGACCAACCCGTATATCTCCTCTGCGTCGGTGTGGACAACGGCACGCCTATGAACTACAACGCCTTCCTGGTGACCAACCTCTCCCACAAGAACACCTCGGGCAATTGGGAGCCCGTGACGATTGGCGGCAAGTCCGAGATATACTGCCCCTTTGAGGTGGCCGCCGGAGAGAAGTCCGACGCCTTCCTGTTCCTGCCCGAGCCGCTGACGGCGGGCGAGTATATGTCAGAAGTGAAGATTGCCAGAGACTTCCGGAGCAACGACCCGCGAAACTACTTTGTTTTCGACACCGTGCCCTTCACCGTCGCCCCCGAAGGCATAGAAGAAGTTCAACTGTCACCTGTCAACTCTCACCTGTCAACTGATGATGTTTGGTACGACCTCTCCGGCCGCAGGCTCTCCGGCAAGCCCAACAAGAAGGGTGTCTATATCCGTGAGGGTAAGAAGTATCTCATACCGTAAAACAAACGAATAAACCACGATGAAAAAGACATTGACGATCCTCGCAGCCCTCTTGTGCTGCGCCGCAGGCGTGGTGAACGCCCAGACGGCAGAGGAAGAGACTTCGTCTGAGCGATATCTGCGATTGTCGAATTACGCCGACGAGCATCAGGATGACTGGAAGGCTCAACTGGAAGTGGGCCGCATCCTGACCGACAAGAGCAGCGGATTCCATAATGCGTCGCGAGCCGTTAGATACTATGATCGCATCTACCGCTGTGCGGTTGACCACAACCAGGAACTGCCCGATTCTGTACTCGCCGAAACCGTCACCGTGCTGGTGAGTCAGCCTGCCGTCAAAAAGGATCCGAAAAAGGGCCTGTTCTACGTCGATGAACTGCTGCGCGCGGATAGAAACGGCAGGGCGTTCAACGTATTTGCGATGTTGAGCATCGAGACGTTTGGTATACTCTTGACCATGCCCTTACATGAACCGTGGAAGTCGTTAAACTACATGATGGATATGCGTCAGCGGGTTAGCAAAAACAACATACCCGGTATCGAGTATATGGATATGATGACCGCCTATCTGTTCGAACTGGTAACGGCTGAATACAAAAAACTGTTCGGCGACAAACTTCCGGAGATCACCATAGACGGCAAGAAATATATCGCGATTTCCATGAAAAACTGGAATATCGAGCAGCCTTTTCTTTTGGGATGGTTGGGCGGTTTGGATGACACAGAGGGCCCGTCCCAGCCTCTCCTGTTCTACGGTGAAGACGGTAAAGTCTATGACGATGTGAACGGCGGGGTGTACGGCAGTTTCAAGTTCACGGAAAAAGTCGGGAAGGTAGAGCCTCAGGAAGACCACAACACGATCCTGATCAGCGTCACTCCGACACGGTGTCGGGCTGGTAATAGGCGTCTTCGTCGGTAAAACAGCCGTTCGATGATATTCTGAAGTGCATGCCGTCAACAATGTAGATATTCCCCTTTCTCGGCTTCTCTACTCGGCGTCCCATCAGGTCGAAATAGACATTGCAAGACTTATGATATTGCCGTCATCATCCTCTTCAGAGGACCAGGAAGAAAAGTTTGCCAACTCGACATCATCACCGAACGCAGCCTGACATTGTGCTTCGCTCATAGCGAAGGGCAGACAAATGGTGTTCCAGTCTCCGGCTTTGATGCTGCGTATCACACGCAAACGGTCACAAAAGCAGAATTGCCACAACACTCCAATCAGTTTTCTCAAAAAAATCAATGTGAGAATAATGATAATAATGAGAATAGTGAGAAAACAGAGTCCCTTCAGAGGCTATATTAAAATGCATCATCTGTCGGTCATCTATCGGATTTTTCCGATACATGCCCGATACATCCCCGATAGATGCCCGATAGATATTCGATAGATGAGAGGTGTTTCTCCGGTAGATGAATGGGCGAAAAAAGGAATGAGTTCGATTGTTTACATTAATGACTTGAATCGCTTTCATTAATGACCAGTTTGGGTGAGGCAATTATTACAAAAACATCGGGGCCCCTCGCTATGAGAGACCCCGACTCTTGTTGGATTGTCGCATCATCAATGATGCTTTTGTAAGCTATTTGACGTAGACTTTCTGGCCGTCCATGATGTAGAGGCCGGAGCGGGTGGGTTTGGTCTTCAGGCGGCGGCCGTTCATATCGTACCAGGTGTTTGATTGTCCATCTTGAACCTTGAACCTTGAACCTTGAATCTCATTAATGTCGGTGGGAGGCTCGCTACCGTAGAGACCGCGAACAAAGCCGGCATAGACGTGCTTGCGGTAGAAGTCCAAGTCCCAAATGCCAACGGGTGTATTAGCACGCCAACCGCTATCGCTGGGGGAGTCGGTGGGACACCACTGGCAGATGCCCCATTGCTGCTCGGGTGGTATCAGGGCGAAGTATTGCTTGATAATCCACTCGTAGAAGTTGGCCATTCGCTTGTGCTGAACCTCGTTCATGCTGGCCGTCGGTATGCTGTTGCCGTTGATATCGTTGTAGCCCATATCCAGTTCGCTCACACGGGCCAGCTTGCCCGACCGGGCCATGAGCTGGAACATGCCGGTGATGGCGTTCTTCAGGTCGTTCTGGGTGTTCATGTTGTCGTTGTAGGAGATGTGCATCTGGGTGCCGATGCCGTCAATATGCGTCACACCGTCGGACTCCCACTTTTTAATCCAGTTGACGAGCGACCAGAGCTTCTTGCTGGCTCTGATGCCGTCCTTTGTTTCCAGGTCCCAAGTGCCCTCCAGGTTGTAGTCGTTGATGAACAGCTTCACGTCCTCCGGACCGTATTTGCGGGCCAGACGGCAGGCTTGGCGAACGTAGTCAAGGTCGCCCATATAGTCCTGCCAGAAGAAGTCGTCGCCGCCGACATCCCACGTGGCATCAGGGTTGCCGCTGGGATTGTACTCTTTTGAGTGCTGCAAGTTGTAGTTGCCGCTGCCGTCGTTGCCGCCGCCCGAGATGGCTTCGTTGACCAGATCCCAGCCCTTAACCTTGCCGTTGCAAGCCGTCATCATGCCCTTGATCCACTTGTCCATGGCATAGACCAGCGTGTCGTGCATCTCTTGGGCGGTCTGAGGGACGAGCTTCGTCCTGTTGCCTTCAAATCGGATGCTCTGAATATAGACTTCGCCTACGTAGTTGGGCACATGGAGTAGGATGAAATTAGCGTTCATTGTGGGCTTGATGTTGACGGTCACATCTTGCCATGAACTCGTGAAGTTGATGGTGAAATTGGCGCCGTCACGTGCATTCCAGTCACCCAAACGACCGTCTAAGTGACCCGACTTGGAACCCTTCACGGTAAACGTCATCTTGTAGGTATTGCCGCTTTCCAGCACAATGTTGTTCATGGGGACAAACTGCACCTCCCATTCCTTGGATATTGTGGTGGTCACCTTCAAACCATTGGTTTTATCGGACGAGATGGTGTATCCGTTGGCGGCTTCGTCGGCTTTCCAACTGACGCTGTTGTCGGTGCGGAAATCCTTGCTGGCCACCACGGTGTATTCTGTCTCGCCACTTGGGTTGGGCTTGTCGGCCAGCAGCGTCAACAGCCAGCCCTTGGGCTGCTGGGAGTGCCAGGCCAGTGTGTGGCCGTAGACATTGAGACCGGCATTGGTGGCAGTGTTTACGTAGCTGCGGACCGTCGTGAAGTTCATGTTGCCGTTGCCGTCCACGCAGCTGCCCATCTTCATCGCGTTGCCGGCCACCGTCTCAGTGAAGTTGGCATTGGTCAGTTTATATACGATGCCCTTCTTCAAATAGTCGCTCACGGTGGTGCCGATGCCGAGTTTGAAGTTGGGGTACTTCTCGTAGTTGATATAGTTCTTGAGTCCCTGATACTCGTCTAGGTAGCGATATCTGTTATCGCCGGGTTTGCCCTGCTCATAGTTCTCCTGTGCCAGAGATACAACCGACAAACAGGTCGCCATTATCAAAATATAAAGCGTCCTCATGGTATATACGCGGTTATAAGGTTATTTGTTCAGTGTCCAGGAGAAGCCGTCCTTGGTGTCCTTCACCTCGAAGCCCAGCTCCGTGAGGCGGTCGCGGATGGCGTCGCTCAGAGCCCAGTTCTTCTCGGCCTTGGCCTGCTGGCGCTGCTCCAGGAGCATATCGACCACGGCGCCGTAAGCCGCCTCGCGCTCCTTACTGCCCTCGCCGGCCTCGGCCTTGAGGCCCAGAATGTCGAAGGCAAAGGTCTGGAAGACGTCCTTCAGCGCGGCAGCCACCTCGGCGGTGATGCTGGCGTGACGGTCCAGGACGCTGTTGATGAGGCGGCAGGCCTCGAAGAGCTCGCTGATGACCAGCGGAGAAGCCATATCGTCGTTCATCGCGTCGTAGCAGCGCTGGCGCAGCTCGTCCACCTGCTTCATCTCCACCTGGGGCTGCCCCTTGGTCTTCATGCCTTCGGAGAGGCGCCCCAGAGCCTTCCAGCCCTCCAGCAGGCGGGCCAGGCCCTTCTCGGCAGCCTGCAGCGCCTCGTTGGAGAAGTCCACCGTGGAGCGGTAGTGCGCCTGAAGGATGAAGAAGCGGATGGTCATCGGCGAATAGCCGCGCTCCAGGCGCTCGTGGTCGCCGGCGAAGAACTGGGGCAGGGTGATGAAGTTGTTGTACGACTTGCCCATCTTCTTGCCGTCGATGGTGATCATGTTGTTGTGCATCCAGTAGTGCACCATCTGGCTGCCCTGAGAGGCTACGGCCTGCGCAATCTCACACTCGTGGTGGGGGAAGACCAGGTCGAGGCCGCCGCCGTGGATGTCGAAGTGGTCGCCCAGATATTTGCGGCCCATCGCCGTGCACTCGCAGTGCCAGCCGGGGAAGCCTTCGCTCCAGGGCGAGGGCCAGTGCATGATGTGCTCGGGCATGGCCTTCTTCCACAGGGCGAAGTCGGCCTGATTCTTCTTCTCGCCGACGCCGGAGAGCTCGCGGCTGGCGTCCTTGATGTTCTCCAGAGAGCGGCCCGAGAGCACGCCGTATTTATGGTCCTTGTCGTATTTCTCCACATCGAAATAGACCGAGCCGTTGCTCTCGTAGGCGTAGCCGTTGTCCATAATCTCGCGCACCAGCTGCTGCTGCTCGATGATGTGGCCGGTGGCGTGCGGCTCGATGGAGGGCGGCAGGCAGTTGAGGGCGTTCATCGCCTCGTGGAAGCGGTTGGTGTAGTATTGCGCCACCTCCATGGGCTCCAGGCTCTCTAGGCGGGCCTTCTTGGCAATCTTGTCCTCGCCCTCGTCGGCGTCGTGCTCCAGGTGGCCCACATCGGTGATGTTGCGCACGTAGCGCACCTTGTAGCCCAGATGGCGGAGATAGCGGAAGAGCAGGTCGAAGGTGATGGCCGGACGGGCGTGGCCCAGATGGGCGTCGCCATAGACGGTCGGGCCGCAGACATACATGCCCACACGGCCCGGAGTGAGCGGGCGGAAGAGTTCCTTCTGGCGGGTGAGCGTATTGTAGATGAGGAAATTCTGTTCCATAGCGGAGAAAAGATCTTTTTACCTTATGAAAAGTGTTTCACTGCATAGAGCCGCCCACGATGTCGAGCAACTCGCTGGTGATGGCGGCCTGGCGGCCCTTGTTGTACTGTATGCGCAGTTCGTCGAGCAGCTCGTTGGCGTTGTCCGTCGCCGTCTGCATCGCCACGGTGCGGGCGGCGTGTTCGGCCGCCTGGGCGTCGAGCATCACGGTGTACATCTTCATGGCCAGCGCGTCGGGCACGAGGGCCTGAAGCAGCGCCTCGCGCGAGGGCTCCATAATGTTGGCAGCCGTCTCTTCAGCGCCCGCAGCGCCGACATTGAGCGACAGCGGCAGCAGCGCTTCGCGGGTGAGCACCTGTGAGGCGGTGTTCTTGAAATGCATGTAGATCAGCTCCACGCCGTCGAGACGGCCCTCGAGGAAGTCGTCGGCCAGCGAGAGCGCCAGACGCGAGGCGTCGGCGTAGGCGGGTTTGTCGCCCCGCTCCACGTAGTCGCGCTCCAGGGAGAGCCAGCTTCCCTGGCCTTTGGCCCACTTGACGAGCGCCTGATCCGGCTTGCGGCCCATGACGATGAGGCGCACGCGCAGACCCTCTTCGCGGTATTGCTCCAGGGCGGCGACGGTCTGACGGATGACGCCCGCGTTGTAGCCGCCGCAGAGGCTCGTGTTGCTGGCAATCGAGACGAGGGCGACGGTCTTCCTGTCCGCATGGGGTGTGCAGAGCGGATGACGGACCTCGCCGCTGACGGCCATGCGCATGATGCCCTCCAGCTGCTGCTGATAGGGCAGGGCGCCCTCGATGGCGGACTGCGCCTTGTGCAGCTTGGCCGAAGCCACCAGCTTCATGGCGGAGGTGATCTTCAGCGTGCCGCCGACGCTGGTGATGCGTCCTTTGATTTCTTTAAGCGATGGCATTGCAAACGTTCTGTGCGGTCTCGCGTATGATATTCTCGATGGAATCGTCGATCTTGCCCTCGCCGAGCGGACGGATGACGTCGTCCTGATGGGCGGCGCGCAAGAGATCGAGGAAACGCTTCTGGAAGTCGGCCACCTGGTCCACACGGATCTTGGCCATGAGGCCCTTGGTGCCGCAGTAGAGGATGGCAATCATCTCGCCCACGGGCATGGGGCTGTATTGGGGCTGGATGAGCAGCTGGTTGTTCTTGCGGCCGCGGTCGATGGCCATAGCGGTGACGGCGTCCATGTCGCTGGAGAACTTGGAGAAGGCCTCCAATTCGCGATACTGGGCCTGGTCGATCTTCAGTGTGCCGGCCACCTTCTTCATGCTCTTGAGCTGGGCCGAGCCGCCCACACGGCTCACGGAGATGCCCACGTTGATGGCGGGGCGGAAGCCCTGGTTGAAGAGGTCCGTCTCGAGGAAGATCTGGCCGTCGGTGATGGAAATCACGTTGGTGGGAATGTAGGCCGAGACGTCGCCGGCCTGCGTCTCGATGATGGGCAGCGCCGTGAGCGAGCCGCCGGCCTTCACGTGACCCTTGAGGCACTCGGGCAGGTCGTTCATCTGCTCGGCCATCTCCTGCTGCTCGATGATCTTGGCGGCGCGCTCCAGCAGACGGGAGTGCAGATAGAAGACGTCGCCGGGATAGGCCTCGCGGCCCGAGGGGCGGCGCAGGATGAGCGACACCTCACGATAGGCTACGGCCTGCTTCGAGAGGTCGTCATAGACGACGAGGGCGTGGCGCCCCGTGTCGCGGATGTATTCGCCGAGGGCGGCGCCGGCAAAGGGGGCAAAATATTGCAGCGCGGCGGGGTCGGCGGCGGTGGCGGCGATGACGCAGGTGTAGGGCAGGGCGCCCTTCTGGCGCAGCGTCTCCACCAGAGCGGCTACGGTGCTGCCCTTCTGGCCGATGGCCACGTAGATGCAGTAGACGGGATCGCCCGCCTCGTAGTTGCTGCGCTGGTTGATGATGGTGTCGATGGCGATGGCCGTCTTGCCCGTCTGGCGGTCGCCGATGATCAGCTCACGCTGGCCGCGGCCGATGGGGATCATGGCGTCCACGGACTTGAGGCCCGTCTGCAGCGGCTGCTTCACGGGCTGGCGGAACACCACGCCCGGAGCCTTGCGCTCCAGCGGCATCTCGAAGGTCTCGCCCGTCAGCTCGCCCTTGCCGTCGAGGGGCTGGCCCAGCGGATTGATGACGCGGCCGAAGAGCGACTCGTTGACCTTGATGGAGGCAATGCGGCCGGTGCGCTTGGCAATCATGCCCTCGCTCACCTTCTCGGCGCCGCCGAAAAGCACGGCGCCAACGTTGTCTTCCTCCAGGTTCATGACCACGGCCATGACGCCGTTCTCAAACTCCAGCAGTTCGCTCATCTCGGCATTCCTGAGTCCGTAGAGGCGGGCCACGCCGTCGCCTACGGTCAGCACGGTGCCCACCTCCTCGAAGCGGCTGCTCGAATCGATGTCGTGCAGCTGCTGCAGGAGCACTTCACTCACTTCGCTGGCTTTGATTTTGTTCATACGATTCTCTTGTTTTTATCGATGAAATGATTCTTGATGATTTCAAACTCGTGACTCACGGAGAGGTCCAGACGCAGGTCGTCGAGCTGGAAGATGAAGCCGCCCATGATGTCGGGATTGACCGTCTCCTCCAAAAGGACCTCCGAGGCCTCGCGGCTGTGCTCCTCCACGATGCGCTTCACGCGGGCGGCCACCTGGCCCGAAAGCGGCGTGGCCGTGATGAGGTGCACCTGGCTCACATGCTTCTTCTCGCGGTAGAGCGTGATGTAGTTGTGGGCGATGAAGAGCATCAGGTTCTCGCGCTTGTGCTGCAGGATGAGGGCGGCGAATTTTGTCCACACCGCTCCGGCCTTCTCTTTCGGCGTCTCCACCGCTTCGACGAGGACGCGCAGCTTGTCCTCGCGGGACAGGAGCGGATTGGCCAGCACGCGGCGCAGCTCCTCCGTGGCGAAATACACCCGGATGAAGCGCTGCACACGCTCGTAAATCTGGGTCTCCGTCCCGTTTTCGAGGGCGAAGTCCAGCAATGCCTTGGCATAGCGTTTGGCGATGACTCCGATATACATGCCGACGGTTTTAAATGCTCTCCTTTTCCTTTTCGTCCAAGAGGCGGTTGATGTAGTCCATCTGGGCCTGATCCGTCCTGAGGTTCTGACGCAGCACCTTCTCCGCAATCTCCACGCTGAGCAGACCCACCTGGCGGCGGATGTCGCGCACGGCATCCTCCTTCTCCGCCTCAATCTGCTGACGGGCTTCGTCCATCACCTTCTGGGCGGCCGCGGTGGCGTCTTCACGCGCTTTGGCGATGATGTCCTGCCTCATGCGGGCCGCTTCGTCGAGGATCTTGCTCTGCTGCTCCTGAGCCTCCTTGAGGAGACGGCCGGTCTCCTCCTGCACCTTCTCCAGCTTCTCGCCGGCCTCCTTGGCCTTGGCGACGCCTTTGTCGATGTAGCGGGCGCGCTCGTCGAGCATGCCGGTAATGGCAGGCCAGCCGAATTTGGTCAGCACAAAGAGCACCGCGGCAAAGGCCACGAGCATCCAGATGAAGAGTCCGCTATCGGGAATTAACAGGGACATGTCGTTAGCGACTTAGGTTTAGTTGGCCAGAAGACAAACAACGACGGCGAAGAGGCTCACGCCCTCGACCAGAGCGCCGATGATGATCATGGCGGTCTGCGTCTTGCCGATGCTCTCGGGCTGACGGGCCATGCTGTCCATGGCGGCACTGCCGATCTTGCCCAGTCCCAAACCTGCACCGATGGCTACCAGACCGGCACCCAGTGCTGCTGCACCCTTGGTGGAGAGGATCTCCAAAAGAATCATTCCTAACATAGCTGTTCTGTTTTTTATAGGTTATTGATATTTTGTTTTTGTCGGTTTAATCGTGATGGTGATGCGCCTGCGAGAGGCCGATGTAGATGCTCGAAAGCATGGTGAAGACAAAGGCCTGGATGAAAGCCACCAGGAGCTCCAGGCAGTCGAGGAAGACGGCCAGCAGCACACTCACCACACTCATCATGCCGTTGCCGGCGCCGGGCATCGTGGTGGCGGTGATGAAGATGACGCTCAGCACGCCGATCAGGGCGCAGTGGCCCGCCAGAATGTTGGCAAAGAGACGGATGGTGAGCGAGAAAGGTTTGGTGAAGAGGCTGATGAACTCGATGACGGCCATCAGGGGACGCAGCCAGGCAGGCAGCTCGGGGTTCCAGAAGACTTCCTGCCAATAGGCTTTTGTGCCGAAGACGTTGGTGATGACGAAGGTGAAGAGCGCCAGCGTCACCGTCACGGCGATGTTGCCCGTGAGGTTGGCCGAACCGGGAACGAGGCCCAGCAGATTCGTCAGGAAGATGAAGAAGAAGACCGTCAGCAAATAGGGGGTGTAGCGCGCCGTGTGTTCGGGGATGTTGGCCTTGATGATGTCCTCGTAGACGAAGTTGACCATCATCTCCATCGAGCCGATGAAGCCCTTGGGCGCTGCGGCGGTGACGTCTCTCCTCTTATACCAGCGGGCCGTGCCGAGAATCATCAGGCAGAGCAGCACGCTGGCCAGAAGCAGGCCGGCCACGTTTTTGGTGACGGAGCAGTCGAATGCGGGCCGCTCGCCGGTGGCCACCTCGATGATCTTGCCGGCGTTGGGGCTCTCCTCCGGCGCGATGGCCAGACCCTCATAGGCCTCGTGGCCGTGGTGGAAACGGGCGGAAGAGAAAGCGTGCCAGCCCGTGTGCTCGCTATAGACCAGGACGGGCAGCGGCATGGCTACAGACGTCTGGCCCACGTCGGTCAGATGCCACCAGTAGCTGTCGCCCACGTGGTCGAAAATCATGGCGGTCACATCAAGGTCCTGTTGTCCCTTCATACTTTGGCGCACACGCTGATGATATCGTTGCTGACCTCCACATAGCCGCCGCGGATGCGGAGCTTCTCTTCCCCGGCCGCCGTCTGATAGCGAATCTCGCCCTCCGTGAGGGTGGAGACGATGCTGTCGTGGCCGGTCAGGACGGTGAAGCGCCCCCGTCCGCCGGGCACTTCGCAAAGTGTCACCTCGCCGTCAAAGAGCGTTTTCTCCGGGCTGTAGATGGTCAGTTTCATATTCCGTTAATGTTCTCTCGTTGTCGTTTGTCTTACTGCGCAGCGGCCTCGGCGGCTTCTCTCAGCTTGCGGGCCTTCTCCTTGGCTTCTTCGATGGTGCCCACGTTGAGGAAAGCCTGCTCGGGCAGGTCGTCCACCTCGCCGTCGAGGATCATGTTGAAGCCCTTGATGGTGTCTTCGATGTTGACCATCACGCCCTTCAGGCCGGTGAACTGTTCGGCTACGGTGAAGGGTTGGGAAAGGAAGCGCTGCACGCGGCGGGCGCGGTTGACCGTCTGCTTGTCCTCGTCGGAGAGCTCGTCCATGCCCAGGATGGCGATAATGTCCTGCAACTCCTTGTTGCGCTGGAGAATCTGCTTCACGCGCTGGGCGCAGTTATAGTGGTCTTCGCCAATGATGTTGGGGTCGAGGATGCGGCTCGTGGAGTCCAGAGGATCCACGGCGGGGTAGATGCCCAGCTCGGTGATTTTACGCGAAAGCACCGTTGTGGCGTCCAGATGGCTGAACGTGGTGGCAGGTGCGGGGTCCGTGAGGTCGTCGGCAGGCACATAGACGGCCTGCACGGAAGTGATGGAGCCCTTCTTTGTAGAGGTGATGCGCTCCTGCATCTTGCCCATGTCGGTGGACAGGGTGGGCTGATAACCCACGGCGGAAGGCATGCGGCCCAAGAGGGCGCTCACCTCACTGCCGGCCTGCGTGAAACGGAAAATGTTGTCGATGAAAAGGAGGATATCCTTGGAGGTGCCCACGGCATCCGAGTCGCGGAAGCTCTCGGCCACCGTCAGACCGCTCAGAGCCACAGAGGCACGGGCCCCGGGAGGCTCCGACATCTGGCCGTAGACCAATGTAGCCTGGCTCTTGGCCACCTCATCGTAGTCCACCGTCGAGAGGTCCCAGCGGCCTTCTTCCAGACCCTTCTTGAACTCCTCGCCGTAGCGGATGACGCCGCTCTCGATCATTTCCCTCAGGAGGTCGTTGCCCTCACGGGTGCGCTCGCCGACACCGGCGAACACGGAGAAGCCGTTGTGCTTCTTGGCGATGTTGTTGATGAGCTCCATGATGAGCACCGTCTTGCCCACGCCGGCGCCGCCGAAAAGGCCGATTTTACCGCCTTTCAGATAAGGCTCCAGCAGGTCGATGACCTTGATGCCCGTATAGAGCACTTCCTGCGAAGTGGTCAGCTCGTCAAACTTGGGGGGCTCCCTGTGGATGGGCAGCGCGCCGCTTCTCGAGAGGCCCTTCATGCCGTCCACGGCATCGCCCACGACGTTGAACAGACGGCCCTTCACCTGATCGCCCACAGGCATGGTGATGGGCATTCCCGTCACCGTGGCGTCCACGCCGCGACTCAGGCCGTCGGTGGAGTCCATTGCCACGCAGCGCACGGTGTTCTCGCCGATGTGCTGCTGCACTTCGATAATCAGATCGCGCCCGTCGGGCCTCTTCACGATGAGTGCTTCATTGATGGCGGGTAAGCTGACGTTCTCTCCGGCTTCTGCCTGGAAGGCTACGTCCACCACAGGTCCGATGACCTGCGACACCCGTCCTTTAATTTGTGCCATATTTCAGTGCTGTTTCAGTCTATTTTCTGCGCAAAGATACGGATTTCGATTTTATCCGCCAAATTTTTTGCGCGATTTTTTCAAATTGTTCCGTTGTTTTGGTCATTGTGTCAGAGCAATGCACACCCGGTCCTGAAAATCGCGCCCCGAGCGGGCTCTCACGATGCCCTGATTGATGATGGCGAAGCAGAGCTCGTGGCCCTCGCTGCTGATGCAATAGCCGGCCAGGGAGACGATGCCCTCCACGGTGCCCGTCTTGGCCCGGACGTTGTCTTCGGCCGAGGTCTCCTTCATGCGTTTCTCCAGAGTGCCGTCCACGCCGGCGATGGGGAGCGCCTGTAGGAAGGGTTCGCGGACGGTCTCCTGCTGCCAGGCGTAGCGCAACACCTTCACCAGCAGCTCCACCGTGACGTAATCGTAGAGCGAAAGGCCGCTGCCGTCGGCGATGAGGTAGTCCTTGGGCTCCAGAGAGAGTTCGCGCATCAGCCGCTCCACCTCGGCGGCAGCTTCGCGTCGTCCGGCGCCGCGTTTGCCGCTCCTGTCGGCCAGCTGCTGGAACATGCTCTCGGCCAGCAGGTTGTCGCTCTCCTTGAGCATGGGCAGCATCACCTCGTCCACGCGCTGCAGCTCCGTCTCGCTAAGCAGCGGAGCGCCGGGACTTTTGGGCTGGGAGATCTTGTCGTCCCAACACCAGCCCCATCCGGCTTCCTTCACGTAGGGCCGGTATTGGAAGTCGGCGCCGAGCGCCTTGAGGGCGGTCACGGCGGTGATGATTTTCTGGCACGAAGCGGGTCGTATGCGTTGCCGGTAGCCTGTGGCGTAGAGCAAAGAATCGTCGGTGAGGTCCCACACGGCCAGCGCCACCTGGGTGCTGTCAAAGAGGGTGTCGCAGAGCAGGCTGTCCAGCGCGGCTGTCGTGCGCTCCTTCCACGCGCCCTCGGCATGCAATGCGAGGGCTACGCCGGTAAAAAAGGCAATTAAAAGTGTTTTTTTCTTCATATCGGCGGCAAAGATATTAAAAAAGTTGTAAATTTGCATCAGTAAAAGACAAAAATCATGATACGCAAGTTTGATTTTCTCATTATCGGCGGCGGAGTGGCCGGCATGAGTTTTGCACTGAAAGTGGCCGACGCCGGCAAGGGCCGTGTGGCGCTGGTGTGCAAGACAACACTCGACGAGGCCAACACGGCCAAGGCTCAGGGCGGCATCGCTTCGGTCACCAATCTGGAGGTGGACAACTTCGAGAAGCACATCAAGGACACGATGATAGCCGGCGACTACATCAGCGACCCCGCTGCTGTGGAGCAGGTGGTCAAGGGCGGTCCGGACGGCATCCGCGACCTGCTGCGCTGGGGTGTGAACTTCGACAAGAAAGACGACGGCACCTTTGACCTCCACCGCGAGGGCGGCCACAGCGAGTTTCGCATCCTTCACCACGCCGACGACACGGGCTTCGAGATCCAGCGCGGTCTGATGGAAGCGGTGCGCAGCCATCCCAACATCAAGGTGCTGGAGAATCACTATGCCGTGGAGATCATCACGCAGCACCATCTAGGCCGTGAGGTCAACCGCCACATGACCGACATCGAGTGCTACGGCGCCTACGTCCTCGATCCCGATACGGGCAAGGTGGACACCTATCTCTCGCGTGTCACCCTCATGGCCACCGGAGGCACCGGTGCCGTCTATGCCACCACCTCCAACCCCAACATCGCCACCGGCGACGGCATCGCCATGGTCTATCGCGCCAAGGGCATCGTCAAGGACATGGAGTTCGTGCAGTTTCACCCCACGGTGCTCTATAACCCGGCGGAAACGCATCCCGCCTTCCTCATCACGGAGGCCATGCGCGGCTACGGCGGCATCCTCAAGCTGCCCAACGGCGAGGAGTTCATGCAGAAATACGACAAGCGCCTCTCCCTGGCGCCCCGCGACATCGTGGCGCGCGCCATTGACCGCGAGATGAAGATCCACGGACTCAAGCACGTTTGTCTCGACGTCACCCACAAAGATCCCGAGGAGACGCGTCGCCACTTCCCCAACATCTACGCCAAGTGTCTGTCCATCGGCATCGACATCACCAAGCAGATGATTCCCGTTTGCCCCTCGGCGCATTATATGTGCGGCGGCATCAAGGTGGATCTCAACGGCGAGAGCACCATCCACCGTCTCTACGCTGTGGGCGAATGCTCCTGCACGGGTTTGCACGGCGGCAACCGTTTGGCCTCCAACTCCCTCATCGAGGCGGTGGTCTATGCCAACGCCGCTTCACGTCATGCGCTCTCCGTCATCGACGGCTATGAATTCAACACGCAGGTGCCCGAATGGAACGACGAGGGTACGATGTCCAACGAGGAGAAGGTGCTCATCGCCCAGGATATGCAGGAAGTGGGGCAGATTATGTCCAACTATGTGGGCATTGTGCGCTCCGACCTGCGTCTCAAGCGTGCGTGGACGCGCCTGGACATCATCTATGAAGAGACCGAGGAGCTCTTCCGCCGCGTGAAGCCCACGCGAGACATCTGCGAGTTGCGCAATATGGTCAACGTGGCCTATCTCATCACGCGTCAGGCTATGGAGCGCAAGGAAAGCCGCGGCCTCCACTACACCATCGACTATCCCAAGCACGCTTTGGACTGAGCCCTATAAATCCCTTTAGTCCTTGAAGAAGAATATCTTTGGCAACCTGATGATGATGGAGGGCCTCGCGCTGCTCTTCGCCATGTGTGTCAGCCTGTTCTACGGAGAGCCCGATTGGTGGGCCTTCCTCCTCTCGGCTTTTGTGAGCTGGACGGTGGGCGGCACGTGTCTGCTCCTGGGACGCCGTACCGCCGAGGAGCATTTCTCCCGCGCTGACTCCTTCATGGTGGTGGCTCTCTCGTGGGTGGTTTTCTCGCTCATCGGCATGCTGCCCTTCATCCTCTTCATGCGCATGGACGTCGCCTCGGCCTTTTTCGAGACCATGAGCGGCTTCACGACGATGGGTGCCACCGTCATCACCGACATCGACTCGATGACCCACGCCACGCGCTTCTGGCGCGCCAACACGCAGTGGATGGGCGGTCTGGGCATCGTGGTGTTCTCCTTTGCCCTCATCCCGCTCTACGAGATGAAGAACGCCAACGTCTTTTCCGCCGAAGTTACCGGCATCGGCCTTGACCGCCTGCGTCCCAAGATCGGCTCCACGGCGCGTCGTCTCCTGCTCATCTATCTGCTGCTCACCTCGGTGTGCGCCCTCTTCTACTGGGCCGGGCCGATGAACCTCTACGATGCCGTCTGCCACGCCATGACTACGGTGGCCACCGGCGGCTTCTCCACCCACAGCGAGAGTATCGGATACTTCCACAGCGCCTATGTGGAGTATGTGGCCTCGGTTTTCATGCTGATTTCATCGGTCAATTTCTCCCTTTTCTACTACGTCAGCATCCGACGCGGCCGGGTCATGCTGCGCAATGAGGAGCTTCACGCCTTCCTTTGGATCGTCTTTTTCCTGACGGGCATCTTTATGCTTCTCTTCCGCTATGCTCCGATGAGTGCGGAGGCTGTTGCCGTGGCGCCGCAGGGCCTGGAGCAGACGTTCCGCACGTCATTCTTCCATGTGGCCACCGTCATCACCACCACGGGTTTTGCTGCCGAGACCTACGACTACGTCTCCTGGGGGGCGCCTTTCTGGATGCCCACGGTGTTCATCATGGCTCTGGGCGGTTGCGCAGGCTCTACGGCTGGCGGCATCAAGGTGATCCGTCTGTTGGTGTGTCTCAAGGCGGCCTTCAATGAGTTCCTGCTGCAGCTGCATCCGCGCGCTGTGGTGGCGGTGCGCATCTCGGGTCACGTGTTGCCCCCGGAGCGAGTGCGCCGCACACTCACCTTCATTTTCATCTACATCGGGCTGATGGTGCTGGGTGTATTTGTCTTGGCTTGCATGGGTCTGGATATCGACACGGCGGTCGGTGCCAGCATCTCTTCTCTGTCCAATGTCGGTCCGGGTACGGGCTTGGTTGGGCCTTCGGGCACGTTTGCCGAGGTGCCGGCTTTGGGCAAGTGCCTGCTGTCGCTGCTGATGATCATCGGTCGTTTGGAAATCTTTACGGTGCTCTTCCTTTTCTTCCCCTCTTTCTGGCAGGAGCGGAAATGAATGCAAGTCGGTTTTATGGACAGGATTAAGGTCTTCATCACGGCAATGTTGCTTTGTTCGCTCACGGCGGGTGCGCAGCAGGACAGTGTGCAGGTCGTTAAGGAGAAGGCCAAGCCCATCTTCGGCATCACGCTGGTCAACCAATACATCTGGCGCGGACTGGACGAAGGCAACGTGTGTGTGCAGCCTACAGTCGGCGTAAGCTACAAAGGGCTCAGTTTTTCGGCCTGGGGCAGCGTGGGCTTCCAGCGCGACGACCTCAAGGAGTTCGATCTGCTGCTCTCCTACGCCACGCATGGATTCAACGTGGGCATCACTGACTATTGGTTCGGCCTGGGGCGTTATTTCCTCTACACCAACAACGAGACGACGCATGTCTTCGAGGCCAATGTGGGCTATGACTTCTTCGGCTATGTCTCCCTGCAGTGGTACACCAACTTCGCCGGCAACGACGGCAAAAACAATGGCGGTCACAGAGCCTACTCCAGCTATTTTGAACTTTTGGCACCCTTTCATGTGCTGACGCTCGACTGGAAGGCTGCCGTAGGTTTCGTGCCTTACGCCACGTCGTTTTATAACACAAGCGGATTTGCCGTGACCAACGTGAGCCTGACGGCAACGAAGGACTTCCTCATCTGCAAGAAATACCATTTGCCAGTGTTCATCGGGCTGACGGTGAACCCCGATGCCAGCAAGGTCTATCTGATTTGCGGTGCAGGGTTTAATCTCTGACCACTAAACATTACAACCTGAATCGGGAATCTTGAATCTTGAAACAAAAAAGGGTCTCCAATCGGAGGCCCTTATTGCTGTGGAGCTGGAGGGAATCGAACCCTCGTCCAAACAGAGATACCCGGAGCTTTCTACACGCTTATTCCGGCCTTCGGTTTTCGTGCGCCATCAAGACCCAGACCACCAAATGACGCCTTATCCTCTAAAGTCTCATCGCCAGGGCGAGGCCCCGGGCGACCAGCTCCGATTTCACTGTGCCACAGAATCCGGGTGCTTCGGAGCGGGGAGTCCCGGGGTGACATCTCGTCTCAGCACCTGGTGCCGAGATTGAGCCAGTAACCTACTGTACTTCGGTTAGGCAGCGAGAGCGTAGTTACGTTCGCCAGATAAATCTTCGGAAGTCATGGATTAAAGAGAGCGGCCTCCAACTCTCTGCGTGCTTACACCGACCATCGGTCTGCTGTCAAATCCAGTCAGCCCCATAGAAGACGGCTCAAAAAGCGAGTGCATTCCGCCGAATGTGGGCGCAAAAGTACGAAAAAGTTTTCGAAACAACGACCGAAAAACTAAAAAAAGTGCACAAAAAAGCCCGTTTCCCGGGAAATATGTCGTTTCCGGCGGGAAGCGGGCCTAAAAGATTCAGACGCGGAGCTTACTTCTCACAGCAGCACTCGCAACCAATCAGTTTCCAGCACAGGGCTGCCAGAGCACCGCCGACGAAGGGGCCGACGATGAACACCCAGAGCTGCTGCAGAGCCTGACCACCCTCAAAGAGAGCGGGGCCGATGGAGCGGGCGGGATTGACGCTGGTGCCCGTGTAGTGGATGCCCACCAGGTGGATCAGAATCAGCGAGAGGCCGATGGCCAGACCGGCGAAGTTATTGGTGGCGCCGTTGGTCTTGGAGGTGGCGCCCAGCACTACCATCACAAAGATGTAGGTGAGCACAATCTCAGCCACGAGGCCGTTGATAACATTAGCCGAAGCGCAGGCGTTGGCACCCGTCTTGGTGCCCAAAGCCAAAGAGGGATCCAGAGACACCAGGCAGTAGAGCACGGCGGCGGCGATGACTGCACCGATTACCTGGAAGACCATGTAGCCGCAGGCATCCTTGGCACTCATGCGTCCGCTCAGGCAAACGCCCAGCGTGATGGCGGGATTGATGTGGCAGCCGGAGATGCCGCCGATGGTGTAAGCCATAGCCACAACGGCCAGACCGAAAGCGATGGCGGTGCCCACAACGGAAGCGGTGTCACTGCCGCAATTCAGGCTCACGGCTGCGCCGCAACCCAGGAAAGTCAGCACGAAAGTGCCAAAACACTCAGCAAAATACTTTTTCATAGTTTCTTACGTTTTAAAAGTTAGAAAAAGAATACTATATCTTATGCAAAAGTAGTCAAAAAGACTGAAACGGACAAACTTTTGGCCAAAATTTTACAACAATTTGAACTCATAGCCTTCATTGCGCAGCCACTCGAGGGCCGGTCGCAACATCAGTCGCAACTTGTCGATGCTCTTGAGTGAGTCGTGAAAGGTGATGATGGAGCCCGGGCGCGCATAGCGCTTTACATTGGCGAGCACATCATCGGCAGAAAGCAGGCGCGAATAGTCGCGTGTGACCAGATCCCACATCACCACCGTGTAGCCCGAATAGCGCAGTGTGCGATACTGCACCAGGCCCATGTAGCCGTGTGGAGGACGGAAGAGGTTGATGTTGCGGCGCGGGGTGAGTGTTTTGAAAAGTCGGTCGCAGCGATAGACGTTGGCCAGATACTTCCACGAGAGCCACTTGATGCCCCCGATGTGGTTGAAGGTGTGGTTGCCTACATGATGCCCCCGGCGGAGCACCTCGAGGTAGAGCTCGGGATATTTGCGCACGTTGTCGCCCACCATGAAGAAAGTGGCCTTGATGCCCATTTCATCGAGCAGGTCGAGCACAAAGGGTGTCGCCTCAGGGATGGGCCCGTCGTCGAAGGTGAGGTATACCGCCTTCTCCGAAGGGTCCATACGCCAAAGGGCGTGGGGGTAAAGCCAGCGTAGGAAGCGGGCCGGTTGTTCGATGATCATCAGTAGAGCGTCTGGAAGAGGCGGTTGTAGTAAGACAGTTTCTCGTCGAAGGCATTCAGGCGGGAGCCGCCGTAGATCATCATCACGTCAAGCACGCGGTCGAAATAGTAGATCGACACCATGATGTCGCGCGAAGAGAGCTTCTGCATGTGGGGCGACATGTGTGCGTACCACTCCAGATATTCCGCGCACGACGTGGCCACGGCGCAACAGATGCGGTCGGCCGTCTCGGCTTCGCCGGCAAGGGCCCACACTCGGGCCAGCTCTATGGAGCCGCTGTTGTAGTTGTGGGGCACCGTGGTGGCAGGCACGGCTTCCTCAGCACGGCGCACTACCTCAAGAGCGCGCACGGTGTCACCTCGCTCCACCAGTGCTTCAGCCAGAGTGGCAAAAAGGCGGCGATGGGTCCAGCACATGCGCATAACGGTTTCGTCGAGGTAGATGTCGGGATTGTCGATGCCGCCGAAGCGGAACTTGTGCATGAGGTTGTCATACATGCGATCCACGTCGATGTCGCGGCCTGTCTGCTCCGTGTCCCAAGGGGTGATGCGATTGGCCAGGCCCTCCTGCACGAAGTTGCGTCCGAGGTTGCCGTAGTTGTCGCTGCCCACAGTGAGTGCCACGAAGATGGGGCGCTCCCAATTGCAGCGGGCCAGCATCTCATAGATCATCATCTCACTCTTGTAGACGGCGCGTTTGCCCTTAAGCGAAATCGGCATAACGTCGGGAATGCTGTCGCCTGCCATCATCATGCCGCTGCGGCGCACGGCCTCCTTGTCTACGGTGATGACCATGCTGTCGGTGGGGAACACCTGCATATCGGGGTCGTCGCTGAGAATCCAGTGTTTGATGACGTTGGAGAGCTCGTAGGGGTTGTCGCCCACCAAAGCACGCAGCATCTCGGGGTCGTCCTTATAGTAGTCGAGCACCTGCTCCAACAAGCCCGGGCGCACGGGGATGCCCTCGCGTGTGCCGCTGACGTAGTCGATGCGCTTCCACGAAATGGGCACCGAAGGCGAGTCATAGGCCGGGCGCTTCATCTGGTCGATGTACCAGTCGGTCTGCAGATAAGAAAGGTTGCACACACGCGCGTCGGTGCGGAAACCCTCCGTCTCCTGGCAATACCACAGAGGGAAGGTGTCGTTGTCACCGTTGGTGAAGATGATGGGATGGCCGCTCTCGGGCAGAGACATGAGGTAGTTCTGGCCGAAATCGCGACAAGTGTAGCGACCGGAGCGGTCATGATCGTCCCAGGTTTGAGACGCCATCTGCAGCGGCACAAGCACGCACAGGCAACCCAACAGGGCAGCGGGGCGCTCCTTTTTCAGTGCCCGTGAGAGCATCTCAACGAGGCCGGCCACACCGAGTCCGCACCAAATGGCAAAGGCGTAGAAGGAGCCGGCGTAGGCGTAGTCGCGTTCACGGGGCTGCATGGGCGTTTGGTTGAGGTAGATGACAATGGCCAGGCCTGTCATGAAGAAGAGGAAGAAGACCACCCAGAACTGCTTCACGCCCTCGGGCACGGCATCGGCGTCGGAGAGACGGCGACGGTCCTTGCGGTACACCTGCCAGAAGAAACCGATGAGACCGAGCAAAAGCGGCAGGCAGTAGAAGACGTTGCGGCCCTTGTTGTTCTTGAGGTCGGAGGGCAGCAACGACTGGTCGCCCAAGCGCATGTTGTCAATGAACGGAATGCCCGTGAGCCAGTTGCCGTGCTCGGGCTCGCCGTTGCCCTGAAGGTCGTTTTGGCGACCGGCGAAGTTCCACATGAAGTAGCGCCAGTACATGAAGTTGAGTTGGTAGGAGATGAAAAAGCGCAGATTCTCCAGCTGCGTGGGCATCTTCACCGTAATCTTCTCGCCGCAGCGGTCGAAAGGTACTTCATAGCCTTTCACACCGCCAAGCCAATCTTCGTAGGCCTGGGCGTGACGGTCGGAATACATACGGGGGAATAGCATGTTCTGTCCGTAGACATAATCGACGTCGTAGCGTTGAATCTCGTAACGGTCGGGCTCGTCGGAGGACTTCTTCTCCTTGCGCTGATAGACGGGAGCACCCTTGGTGGAAACAGGCACACAGTAGTTGCCGTCGGGGCGCAACTCCACTTGGGAGTTGTAGGCCTGTCCGTAGAATAGTGGGCGGTCGCCGTATTGCTCACGGCCCAGATATTGCCCCAAAGTAAAGATATCCTCGGGGGAGTTCTGGTCCATCGGCGTGTTGGCTGTCGAGCGGATGACGATGACGGCGTAAGACGAATAGCCAATCATGAGCATCAACATGCAGAGCAGCGAGGTGTTCATAATGCGGGTGGTGACCCAATGGCGGCTGTTGCTGTCGCGATGGTTGAGCAGCAGATAGAGCAGACCCAAGACGATGACGCCGACCACCACACTGGTGAGCCCGTGGCTGTAGAAGGGAATGCCCAAAAGACCGACAGAAAGCAGGTAGGAGAGATTCATGCGCAGTCGGCTTTTCTCCTGATGCGTTTCCCATATGGCCCAAAGGATGACGGCGGTGAGCAGTGCGATATAGACTACCAGGCCCGTGTTGAAGGGACAGTTGAACGTGTTGACAAAGAGCAGCTCGAACCAGCCGCCCACCTTCACGATACCGGGCACCACGCCGTAGAGCACCGCTGCTACAAGCAGGAAGCTGATGCCAAGAGCAATGAGGCTACCCTTAAGCGTGGCCTCTCGTGTCTTCTTGTAGTAGAAGATGAGCACCAGAGCCGGCAGACACAGAAGGTTGAGCAGGTGCACACCGATGGAGAGGCCGGTGAGATAGGCAATGAGGATGAGATATCGGTCAGAGCCGGGCTCGTCGGCATGGTCTTCCCATTTGAGCATCACCCAAAACACGATTGCCGTGAAGAGCGAGGAGTAGGCATAGACTTCACCCTCAACGGCAGAGAACCAGAAGGTATCGGAGAAGCAGTAGATGAGCGCACCGGTGAGAGCGGAAGCCTCTACGGTGATGCACTGCGATAGTGTTGTCACCTGACCGTTGTCACCCACCAGTTTGCGGGCCAGGTGGCTGATGCTCCAGAAGAGGAACAGGATGCAGAGCGCCGAGAAAAGCGCACTCATGATGTTGACCATGTAGGCCACCAGTGTCGGATCATGGACAAGTTGGGTGAAGAGGTTGGCCGTAAGCATGAAGAAGGGGGCCCCTGGCGGGTGACCGACTTCCAGCTTGAAGGCTGTGGTGATGAACTCGGGGCAGTCCCAAAAGCTCGCTGTAGGCTCCACCGTGGAACAGTATGTAAAGGCTGCCACGGCAAAGGTCAACCACCCCACGAGGTTGTCAATGAGTCTGAAGTTTTTCATATTGCAGAAACAACAAATATTATAATCGCATAACGGACGGCCTTGCCGGCGGTGATGGCAGTGGCCGTGATATAGGGATTGGCCCGCATGAGGCCTAACGTGACGGATAGCACGCTGCCGAAGACCGGCAGGAAACACAGAGCACCCACCCAGGCGCCGCGGCCCTGAAGCCACGTCTGCATCCGGGCCACACGCTCTCTTTTGACGTGGGCATAACGCTCAATCCACTCCATACGTCCCAAAGTGCCCAAACCGTAGTTGAACATGCTGCCGGCTGCATTGCCTACAGTTGCCGAAAGTAGCAGCGGCCAAGGTTCAAGCCCTGCGAGTTGCAGCGCCACCAGCACTGCTTCGCTGGAGAACGGGAAAACGCTGCCCGCCAAAAAGGCACTCAGTGTCATGCCCCAATAGCCGTATTGGGAGAGAATGTCTATGAGTTCCTGCATTGTTCGGCGAAGCGGATAACCAGAGGCGAGAGGCATGCGGCGAGGCCCCCGATGAGTGAATGATAAAACTGGGGGAAGATGAAAATCAGTCCCCATAGTGCCACACTGTTGTGTACTGCGATGTAAGCCTCAAGGCGTTGTTGTATCATGCTGCGGTGACGGGTGTGAAAGAAGTGCCAAATGCAGAAGATGCCCAAAAGGCTGATGAGGCCCCATGGAATCCACTGCCATATGGAGAAGCGGCTGAAGTAGTCCACCATGACGTGCATCGGATAAGCGGCAATGAAGACCACGTAGGGCCAGGGCCGCGTGGTAAAAGCCGTGTGGAGGGAGTCGAAATACTCGGTGTTCTCCGACAGCAGGCTCAGCAGTGTCATGAAGACGTAGGGCACCGAAAGGCCGAACACGCCGGCCCAAAAAACGCGCCACGTGAGGCAGCGCATCAGGACGCCCGTGTGCCACAAAAAAAACGGGATTAACAACAACATCCAGGGTGTAAGCACCGCAGAGATACTAAGGAAGAAGAAGGCGTGGAGAATGGGCACGACCGGCTGCTCCACCTTGTAGCAGGCGTAGAGCGAGCGTTGCGCCAACAGCATTGAGACACCCGTAAAGAGCGCCAGCATGAAGTGCGCATTGCCAATTAACGACAGGCAGAGCAGTAATATTGTGATAAAAACGTTCACGCCGGGGAGGAAGTTTAGAGGCTGGAGAGCAAATCCTGGCCGATGTCGCGGCGGAAATAGCGTCCTTCGAACTGTATCTTTTGGGCTTCAGTCATACTCTTGCGAAGTGCCTCTGCCTGAGATTCACCGTAAGAAGAAACTGCGATGACACGGCCGCCGGCAGTTACGGTGCGTCCTTCTTTCACGGCTGTGCCGGCGTGGAAGACTACAGAGTCCGGGTTGGTGATATTTTCGATGCCGGTGATCTCGAAGCCCTTTTCATAGTGACCCGGATAACCGCCGGAAACAAGCATCACACATACGGCACTACGCTGATCGAATTCCAACGGACACTCTGCCAGGCGGCCTTCGGCGACAGCCTCGAAAAGCTCCACCAGGTCGCTCTTGATGCGCAGCATGACGGTCTCCGTCTCGGGATCGCCCATACGGCAGTTGTATTCAATCACCTTGGGCTCACCGTCCACGTTGATGAGGCCGAAGAAAATGAAACCTTTGTAGCAGATGCCCTCCTGGCGGAGACCCTCGACGGTGGGACGGATGATACGATCCTCAACCTTCTGCATCCATTCCTTTGTGGCAAACGGCACGGGAGAAACGCTGCCCATGCCGCCGGTGTTGAGGCCGGTGTCGCCTTCACCGATGCGCTTGTAGTCTTTGGCTTCGGGAAGTATCTTGTAGCCGCTGCCGTCAGTGAGTACGAAGACGGAGCACTCAATGCCGTCCATAAACTCCTCAATGACCACACGCGAAGAAGCGTCGCCGAACATGCCCGAGAGCATCTCCTCAAGTTCCTTTTCTGCCTGCTCCAAGGTGGGCAGGATGAGCACGCCCTTGCCGGCACAGAGGCCGTCGGCTTTCAGCACATAGGGAGCTTTGAGGGTGCGCAGGAAAGCCTTACCCTCGGCAAGTGTGGCGCCCGTGAAGGTGCGGTAGGCAGCAGTAGGGATGGCGTGACGCTGCATGAAGGCTTTGGCAAAATCCTTGGAACCTTCGAGGCAGGCGCCTTCCTTTGAGGGGCCGATGACGGCGACGTCCTTCAGCTCGGCGTCATCGCGGAAGAAGTCATAAATACCCTTGACCAAAGGGTCCTCGGGGCCCACCACCACCATGCTGACGCCATGGGTCAGCACAAAGCTCTTGATGGCCTCAAAATCGTCCGCTTTCATCGGGACGTTTTCTCCGCAAGCCATTGTACCGGCATTGCCCGGCGCAATGTAGAGTTTCTCACACTTGGGACTTTGGCTGATTTTCCAAGCCATGGCGTGCTCTCGGCCGCCGCTGCCTAACAACAGGATTTTCATTTCAGATAGTCTTCAAAATATTGAGTGATGCGTTCATGCAAATGTATGCGATCGTGACCGAACATGTTATGTTCGTCGCCGGGATAGACAAAAAAGTCGGGATGAGTGCCTTCGTCTGCGCAGCGGCGCAGGAAGGAGAGGGCGTGTTGGGGCACCACGACAGGGTCGTCGCCGCCGATGATGATCTGCAGGCGACCTTTCAGGCGGTCGGCGCGCTGTTTGAGGTCACACTCTTCGTAGCCCTCGGGGTTGCTTTGCGGGGTGCCCATATAGCGCTCGCCGTACATCACTTCGTAGTATTGCCAGTCGATGACGGGTCCGCCGGCCACGCCCACCTTGAACACTTCGGGCCAGGTGAGCATGAGGTTGATGGTCATGTAGCCGCCGTAGCTCCATCCGTGCACACCGATACGGTCGGTGTCCACGTAAGGCAGCGAGCGGAGAAAGTTAACGCCCGTCATTTGGTCTTCTCGTTCCACGATGCCGAGACGGTGGAAGGTGACTTGTTCGAACTCGCGTCCGCGCCACTCGGCGCCGCGATTGTCAAGCACGAAAATGAGGTAGCCCTTTTGAGCCATGTAAATCTCCCAACCGCGCAGACACCAGTGCCATGAGGCATCGACGTTGTGGAGATGGGGCCCGCCATAGACATAAACGACGGTGGGGTAGCGTTTGGCGGGGTCGAAGCCGACGGGCTTCACCATGCGGTAGTAGAGGTCGGTTTGGCCGTCGACGGCTTTGATGCTGCCGGATGTGATTTCGGGCACAATGCGTCCGGCCCAGGGGTCGGCGGCCGTCAGGAGATTCTTCCCTTTGCCCGTAGAGGTGTTAATGAGGTTGATGCAGCGCGGCACATCGGGCGCAGTGTAGCAGTCGAGTGCCTGAGTGCCGTCATCGTTGAGCATCACCCGGTAGTGAACGCCGCGTTCATCGCCCAACGCCTTCGTGCGCCCTTTCATATCCACCGAGTAGAGTGTTTTGGTGCGGGGATCGGAGGTGTTGGCCAGATACAGCACGAGTTTCTTCTTCTTGTTGAAGCCGACGAGCTGCTGCACGACCCATGACCCCTTGGTGAGTTGCTGCAGGTAAGAGGGTTTGTTGAGATCAAGCAGATAGAGATGGTTGAAGCCGTCGCGCTGGCTTTGCATAATGGCTTTGGTGTCATCCCAGGGAAGGAATGCAAGACCGGTCATCGGTTCGACATATTTTTCGTGCGTCTCCTCATAAAGGGTGCCGCACGGCATTCCGGTCTCGCTGTCGTAGGCCACAAGACGCATGTGGTTTTGGGCGCGGTTGAGCTCGAAGACATAGAGTGTGCGTCCGTCAGGGCTCCAGGAGAGATTGGTGTGGTAGTCGTTGGGATGTTGGCCGGGAAGTCCCTCGTCGCCTTGCAGGTGAAGCCACACGGTGCGTTGATCTTTCACTTTGTATATGCCCACGGTGACGACGTGGCTCTCTTCTCCGGCCATCGGATAGTGGCAGGTTTTGGTGGTGGCGATGCGGGTGGTGATGTCCACCAAGGGGTAGGAGGGCACCATCGACTGGTCCATGCGGTAGAAGGCCAGCTGCTCACCGTCGTTGCTCCAAAAAGTGCCTTTGTTGATGCCGAATTCATCGCGGTGTACGGAGGTGCCGTAGACGATGTTCTCGGAATCGTCGGTACTGCCGTCTGTGGAAACCTGCAGCGTCTGCCCGTCAGCGGTCAACACGAAAAGATTGCCCTTCACGGTGTAGGCGCGATGGCCACTCACGTCGGACAGATCTATGTGTCTGGCCTCATCGGGCAACTGCTCGCACTTTTTCTCCTCCTTTTTGCCCTCCACCAGGGTATTGCCTTCCCAGTGGTAGTCGCGATCCTCGGGGCGCAACAGCTCGTAGGTGGAGCCTCCGGGCAGCAAATCGTCCAGGGTGAAGGAGGTCTGTGCTTCAGTCACGGTGCTCAAAGCGAAGGCCGCGGCCGTGGCCGCCACGAGGGTTCTTGCTGTCATAGTTTTTGCGTGGTTTCCTGTCTTTGTCATCGAAACGCTTGCGGGGCCTCTCATCGTCAAAACGTTTGCGGGGTCTCTCATCGTCAAAACGTTTGCGGGGCTTTTCATCATCAAAACGTCTGCGTGGTCTCTCGTCATCGAAACGTTTGCGGGGGCGTTCGTCACGATCCTCATCGAGGCGTTCGCGGAATTCACGATGCTGCTTAAACTTACGGGTGGACATGTCGCGACGGTCTTCTTTCGTCTTGATGTCGCCGCCTCCTGCCCTCATGTCGTTGAAACGTCCGGAGAAAATCTGGTATTTACGCAGTTCACATTCGAGGGAGCCGTTGTAGAGCGGAATGCGGCGCGAAGGCTTCAGACCGATTTCGTCGAAACATTCCTCGCGGTAACTCAGGATCCAGGCTTCACCGTCGGTGAAATTGTGCTTTAACTGGCTGCCGATGGTCTTGTAGAGCCCCAGCAGGTCGGGTGCAGAGATGCGCTCGCCGTAGGGCGGATTGGTGATGAGCAGACTCGGATGCAGAGGTTTCTCAAAATTCTTGATGTCGCGCTGCTCAACGGTGATTTCTTTAGTGAGACCGGCTGCTTTTATGTTGCGGGTGGCAATGGCAACGGCGTGCACATTAAGGTCGTAGCCGTAAATATGATGGTTGAAGGGGTGTTCCTCGGAGTCGTCGTTGTACACCTTCTCAAAGAGTTCGCGGTCGAAATCGGGCCATTTCTCAAAAGCATATTCCGTGCGAAAAACACCTGGCGAGATGCCTCTGGCAATCAGGGCGGCCTCAATGAGGAAGGTGCCGGAGCCGCACATGGGGTCGATGAAATCGCATTCTCCGCGCCATCCGGTCATCAGGATGATGCCGGCAGCCAACACTTCGTTGAGCGGTGCCTCCACCTGTTCCTGACGATAGCCGCGACGGTGCAGACTCTCGCCCGAAGAGTCGAGCGCCAGAGTGCAGTCATACTCCGACACATGAATGTGGAGCTGCAGGTCGGGGTTCTTCAGGCGGATGTTCGGGCGGTCGCCGGTCTTCTCGCGCATCTGGTCCACGATGGCGTCTTTCACTTTGTAGGCCACCATCTTGGAGTGGCGGAACTCGCTGGAATAGACCACGCTGTCGACGGCAAAGGTGGTGCGGTTGGTGAGATACTGTGTCCAGTCGACAGCTTTCACGGCGTCATACACTTCGTCAGCCGTCTTGGCACGGAAATGCTTGATGGGCTTGAGGATGCGGATGGCGGTGCGCAGTTGGACATTGGCGCGGTACATCATCTCCAGGTCGCCGGTGAAGGACACCATGCGGCGACCGATTTCGATGTTGTTGGCTCCGAGCCGGGTGAGTTCTTCGGCCAAAATGTTCTCCAGTCCCTGGAGAGTTTTGGCGATCATTTCAAACTCCATATGAGTGTTATTTTTTTGAATTCGAATTTAAAACAGTAATTACAAACCTCCCCAGTCTTCGGGCCGGATCATGTGGCTCTTGCGCTTCTTGGCCTGCAGGAGTCTCTCGCCCGGCTTCGTGTCTTCCGTCACCCAGATATTACCGCCGATGATGGTGCCGCGTCCGATGGTGATGCGTCCCAGCACGGTGGCGTTGCTGTAGACGATGATGTCGTCTTCCAGTATGGGGTGGCGGGGAATGCCCTTGATGGGGTTGCCGTTATCGTCTTGCGGGAAGCTCTTGGCGCCGAGGGTGACGCCCTGATATAGCTTCACGTTGTTGCCGATGATGCAGGTGGCGCCGATGACGACGCCCGTGCCGTGGTCGATGGTGAAGCGATGGCCGATTTGGGCCCCCGGGTGAATGTCGATGCCCGTTTCGGAATGTGCCATCTCCGTGATGACGCGGGGCACGAGGGGCACGCCCAGCCGGTAGAGACAATGGGCCACACGATAGTTGGAGAGGGCCTTCATCGTGGGGTAGCAGAGCACCACTTCGTCGATGCTCTCTGCTGCGGGATCGCCGTCGTATGCGGCCTCGGCGTCTTCCTTCAGGAGTGACTTGATTTCGGGCAGGGCCTCCACGAAGCGCTCCACGGTGTCGGCATCGGTGTTCATCAGGAGCAGGGTGCGAATACGCTGCAGCTTGCGCTCAGTGTCATTGCAGGGGATGCCCTCCACGCCGTAGAATTCGGGGAAAAAATATGAGCGGCACAGGTCCACCAATTCGCGGATGGCGGGCAGTGACGGGCATTTCAGGGAAGTATCTACCATATTATATATAACAATTCGGGCACAAATTTACTGCTTTTCCTTCAGATGGACGACAAAAAGGGGGATTCACTTTTGCCTTTTCACTTTAATTTTGTAATTTTGCAGCCGAATTAAGCATCATTGACAATGAATAAAGTTCCTGTATTGCTTCTCACGGGTTATCTCGGCAGTGGTAAGACGACCCTTCTCAACCGTATCCTCAATAACCGGCGCGGCATCCGTTTTGCCGTCATCGTGAACGACATCGGAGAAGTCAACATAGACGCCTCCCTCATCCAGAAAGACGGCGTGGTCAATCAGACGGACGACTCTTTGGTGCCGCTGCAGAACGGCTGCATTTGCTGTACGCTGAAGATGGACTTGGTGGAGCAGCTTCACGACATCGTCTCCACGGGTAAGTTTGATTACATTGTGATTGAGGCCAGCGGCATCTGCGAGCCGGCTCCCATTGCCCAAACCATCTGCTCTATTCCTACGATGGGTCCGCAGTATACTGAGGGTGGCGTGCCCGAGTTGGACTGCATCGCTACCGTAGTGGATGCGCTGCGCATGAAGGACGAGTTTGCCGGCGGCAACGACCTGCTCAAGGCCAATATCGACGAGGAGGACATTGAAAATCTTGTGATTCAGCAGATTGAGTTCTGTAACCTGATCATCCTGAACAAGGCCAGCGAGGTGAGCAAGGAGGATTTGGGCCGCATCTGTTCGGTCATCACCCACCTGCAGCCCCACGCCCGTATTGTCGAGTGTGATTATGGTGACGTGGATTTCGACGATTTGCTCCATACCGGCCTCTTCGATTTTGAGAAAGTGGCCACATCCGCAGCGTGGATTGAGGCTTTGGAGGGCCATGAGGAAGATGACGACGACGATGACGACGACGATCATGACCACCATCATCATGAGGAGCACGAGCACCACCATCATGACGATGACGACGATGATGACGACGATGATGAACATGAACACCATCACCACCATCACCATCATCACCACCACGGAGAGGGTGAGGTGGAGGAATACGGCATCGGCACTTTTGTCTGGCAGCGCCGGGCCCCGATGGATTTGGGGCGTTTCGACCACTTTGTGGCTCGCCTGTGGCCCAAGAGCATCATCCGCTGCAAGGGTATCTGCTATTTCAAGTCGGAGCGCGACACCTGTTATCTCTTTGAACAGGCCGGTCGTCAGGTGCAGTTGAAGAATGCCGGACTGTGGTATGCCACCATGCCCGAAGACGAGTTGGAGGCCTTGATGGAGCGTCAGCCGGATTTGCGGCGCGACTGGGATGAATACTACGGCGACCGCATGCAGAAGTTGGTCTTCATCGGCCAGCATCTGGACAAGGAGGCCATCACGACGCTGCTGGATCAGTGTTTGGTGGAAGAATAAGCAGTTACACATTTTAAACAGCCATAAACAATGAACGCCAAAGTCAGTATTATCATGGGCAGCACAAGTGATCTGCCCGTCATGGAGAAAGCTGCAAAATTTCTCGATGAAATGGACATTCCCTTCGAGATGAACGCCCTCTCGGCGCACCGCACGCCCGATGAAGTGGAGGCTTTTGCCAAAGGAGCTGAAAATCGCGGCCTGAAAGTCATTATTGCAGGCGCCGGTATGGCGGCAGCGCTTCCCGGAGTCATTGCTGCGAGCACCACCGTACCTGTGATCGGTGTGCCCATTAAGGGTATGCTTGACGGACTGGACGCCATGCTCTCCATCATCCAGATGCCTCCCGGCATTCCCGTCGCCACAGTCGGGGTGAACGGAGCGCAGAATGCGGCCATTCTTGCCGCCGAGATGCTGGCTCTTTCGGATGAGGCTCTGTCGGCCAAATTGAAGACCTATAAGACAGGACTTAAGGTGAAGATTGTGAAGGCCAACCAGGAGCTTTCCGAGGTGAAATATAAAAACAAGGTGAACTGACCATGACGCAGAGTGCTCCATCCGGCGTCCTCACGCGGCGTCGTTCTCACGCCGTCCTGGTGGGCGGTGTGGCCATCGGCGGAAACAATCCAGTTCGGGTGCAGTCGATGTGTACCACCTCCACGATGGACACTGAGGGCAGTGTGGCGCAGGTGCTGCGCATCGCAGAGGCCGGAGGTGAGCTGGTACGTCTGACAACACAGGGAACCCGTGAGGCGGAGAACATGCGTCTCATCCGGGAAGGCGTGCGTCGGGCCGGTTGCTCCGTGCCCTTGGTGGCTGATGTGCATTTCAATCCCAATGTGGCCGACGTGGCGGCGCTCTATTGCGAGAAGGTGCGCATCAATCCGGGCAACTACGTGGACGCTGCACGCCAATTTAAGCATTTAGACTACACCGATGAGGAGTATGCCGCGGAGTTGCGTCGCATCGAGGAGCGTCTGTTGCCATTCCTGCAGATCTGCCGGGAGCACGGGACGGCGTTGCGTATCGGCGTCAATCACGGCAGCCTGTCCGATCGCATCATGTCGCGCTATGGCGACAGTCCCGAGGGCATCGTTGAATCATGCATGGAGTTTCTGCGCATCTGCGAGAAGCACCGCTTCATGGATGTGGTGGTCAGCATCAAAGCCTCCAACACGGTGGTGATGGTGCAGAGCGTGCGCCTGCTGGTGCAGGCCATGGAGCGTGAAGGCATGGATTTCCCGTTGCATCTGGGGGTCACGGAGGCAGGAGAGGGGGAGGACGGACGCGTTAAAAGTGCCGTGGGCATTGGCGCCCTGCTGACGGAAGGCATCGGTGACACCATCCGCGTGTCGCTCTCGGAGGCGCCCGAAAACGAGATTCCTGTGGCCCGTCGTTTGGTAGAATTGGTGGACGAATGCGCCCGTCTGAGACATCAGGCGGAAGCCGCCATCGCCGATGACACCGTCACTTTACGCCTGGAGGCCGACTCTTTGGAAGATTTGCAGCTGAAGGCCTCTATGGCCGTCGGCGCGCTTTTCATCGACCGCAAGGCTTCGCGTTTGCAGATTGAGTGCCCCGGATTTGAGGACTGTACGGAGGCTTTGGCCGACAGCATTCTGCAGGCCGCCAGGGTGAAGTTTGTGAAGACGGAATACATCTCCTGTCCCGGTTGCGGCCGCACGCTTTACGCGCTTCAGGACACCATTGCCCGCATCAAGGCTGCCGTGACGCTGCGCGAAAAAGAACGTCCGTTTGTCGACCGCAACGGACAGCGGGTGTTCCTCAAGATCGGCATCATGGGCTGCATCGTCAACGGCCCGGGTGAGATGGCCGACGCCGACTACGGTTATGTCGGTGCTGCACGCGGGAAAATCTCCCTGTACAAGGGGAAGGAATGCGTGGAGAAAAACATCCCCGAGGCGGAGGCCGTGGAGCGCCTGATGGCCTTCATCGAAGAAGACCTGCGTCAGTAATCGAAGGTGCTGCCTCCGGCAAACTCCCTGAGCAGCGACACCATGGGCACCTGTTTTCCGGGCAGGCGCAGGAAGCGTTGCATGATGGTTTTCAGTCGGTCGGCTTCGCCGAATTCCTCTTCGTCCGGCTTCACGGCTTCGAGCAGCGGTAGGGCCTGCGTGCGGATGACGGAGATTTCGTAGAGCAGCGATGAGTTGAAGAAGGTGTCCGCCTCTTCGCGGAAGGGCAGGATCCACTTCTCTTCTCCCCGTCTGACGCTGGGGAAGCGGTGGATGATCTCCGAGGCCGTCTGTCCGCGGAATTTCGAGTCGCGGATGAGGCGGCGCATCAGGCGCAGGTCGCCCGTGGAGAGGTAGTTGACGCCGTCGAGGGAGATGGTGGTGACGGGCGATACGTAGATGCGGTATTTGTATTTCTCCTCCACCTGCTTGGAGAGCAGCGGATTAAGAGCGTGCGTGCCTTCGATGAGCAGCACGTCGGTGCGGGCGATTTGCATGGTCTTGTCCCGCCATTCGCGTTTGCCATCCGCGAAGTTGAAGCGCGGCAGCCGCACCTCCCTGCCCGCCAGCAGGTCGGCCATTGTCTGTCCGAAGAGCTTGGTGTCCACGCATTCGAGCGACTCGAAGTCGTATTCTCCGTTCTCGTCCAACGGCGTGTCCTCACGGTTCACGAAGAAGTCGTCGGTGGAGACGGTGTGGGTGCGCAGGCCGCAGGCCGTCAGCGTGATGGACAGGCGCTTGCACGTGGTGGTCTTGCCGCTGCTGGAAGGGCCGGCGAGCAACACCAGCCGGGCTCTTTTTGCCACGATGGCATCGGCGATTTCGCACAGTTTCTTGTCCTGAAACGCCTCGCTCACGTTGATGATCTCGGTGGCCCGTCCTTCCGTGATGGCCTGATTCAGGTCTTCCACCGTCTGGATGCCCAGCACGTTCTGCCATCGCGTCTGCTCTTCTTTACAACGTCTCTTGTGCTGCTCAGTCTTCGTCATATTCGTTTAATGATTGTTTTCTAAATGCAAAAATAACAAAAAATCAGTTTTATTTACAAAAAAAGCCGTACCTTTGCCCCCGAAAATTATCAAAATGAGTAGAAAAATATGAAGAAAATCAGTTATGCACTGGGTTTGGGCATCGGTCAGCAGCTCAAAAGTATGAACATCGAAGGCTTTTCCATCGAAGAGTTTTCGCGCAGCATCACGGAGGTGATGGAGGGTCGTCCCACGGAGATGACGGCGCGCGAGGCTCAGGTGATGCTCAACGACTATTTCTCCCGTCAGCAGGAGGCTCAGGCCGGCAAGGCCAAGGAGGAGGGCAAGGCTTTCCTGGCCGAGAACGGCAAGAAGGCCGGTGTGACCACCACGAAGAGCGGTCTGCAGTATGAGGTGCTCCAGGAGGGCACGGGCCGTTCGCCCAAGGCCACGGACACGGTGCGCTGCCACTACGAGGGTCGTCTCATCGACGGCACGGTCTTCGACAGTAGCTATCAGCGCGGCGAGCCCGCCGATTTCGGACTGAATCAGGTGATTGCCGGATGGACCGAGGGCGTGCAGCTGATGAAGGAGGGTGCCAAGTTCCGCTTCACCATCCCCTATATGCTGGCCTACGGCGAAGGCGGTGCCGGTGCGAGCATTCCTCCCTACGCTACTCTGGTGTTTGATGTTGAATTGATTAAGGTTTTATAAAATACACAATTATGAAGAAGTTTGCAATTCTTGCAGTCATTGCAGTGGCTGCCACATTGAGTTCCTGTTTCAACAAGGCTCCCAAGGCCGATTTGAAGGAGGAGTTGGACACGCTGAGCTACGCCGCCGGTTTGGCTCAGACACAGGGTCTGAAGCGTTACCTCGTGGAGCAGGTAGGTATGGACACCACCTACATCGACGAGTTTATCAAGGGTCTGCTGGAAGGCGCCCAGGCCGACGATTCGCCCAAGACGAAGGCCTACTATGCCGGCGTTCAGATCGGCCAGCAGATCTCCGGTCAGATCATCAAGAACCTCAACTACCAGCTCTTCGGTGAGGACAGCGTCAGCACCGTCAGCCTGGACAACTTCATGGCCGGTTTCATTGCTGGTACCACGGAGAAGGGCGCCCTGATGACCGTCGAGGAGGCCGACAGCACCTTCATGACCAAGCTGCAGTCTTTCCGCGCACGCCAGATTGAGAAGGAGTACGCCGAGTGGAAGCAGCAGAACATCGATTTCATGGCCGCTACGGCCAAGAAGGACGGCATCCTCTCTCTGGGCGACGGCATCTTCTACACCGTGGAGACCGAGGGTAAGGGCGCTGTGCCCGCCGACAGCAACCTGGTGAAGGTGCACTACGAGGGCAAGCTCATCGACGGCACCGCCTTCGACAGCAGCTACAAGCGCAACGAGCCCCTCACCATCCGTCCCACTCAGGTGATTCCCGGTTGGGGCAAGGCTCTGACCTCTATGCCCGTGGGCAGCAAGTGGACGGTGTATATCCCCCAGGAGCAGGGCTACGGTTCTCGTGACATGGGCACCATCAAGCCTTTCTCTGCCCTCGTCTTTACCATCGAACTCCTGAGCATTGAGAAGTAAGCGATGAAGAAGATATTGCTCTTTGCCCTCTGTGCGCTGCTTTGCGTCGGCGCACAGGGCGCAAAAAAATCCAAGAAGTCCTCTAAGAAGGCCGAGGCCGTTAAGGTGGACACCATCGACGGCCGCACGTTTGCCTATCTCCTGGGCTATATCAACACTCAGGGCCTCAAGCCCTATCTCGTGCAGCAGAAGGGTGTGGACACCACCTATATGGCCCAGTTCATCGAGGGCTTTGCCGTGAAGGAGCTCACGCCCGAGGACAAGGCCTTCCAGGCCCGCATCGTCGGCACGGAGATCCGTCAGGATGTGGAGAACCGCATCCTGCCCAATTTCTCTCGTCAGCTCAGCGATTCCGTCAAAGTGCTTTCCGATGAGGATTTCGTGCGCGGCTTCTCCGACGCTTTGCGCGGTGAGGCTCTGCCCATCTCTCAGGACAGCGCCATGCAGGCCATCGACAAGCAGTTCAAGTATTGGCGCGGCGTCATGATGGAGCAGAAGTACGGCGCCAACCGTCGTGCCGGCGAGGACTTCCTCGCTGCCAACGCCAAGAAGGACAGCGTCGTCGTCACCGCGAGCGGTCTTCAATATAAGGTGCTCACGGCCGGCACCGGCGAGAAGCCCACGGCCACCGATCGCGTGAAGGTCAACTACGAGGGTCGTCTCATCGACGGCACCGTTTTTGACAGCAGCTACAAGCGCGGCGAGCCCGCCACCTTCGGCGTCAGCCAGGTGATTAAGGGTTGGACCGAGGCGCTCACGCTGATGCCCGTCGGCAGCAAGTGGGAGCTCTACATCCCCCAGCAGCTGGCCTACGGCGACCGCGAGCAGAATCAGAAGATTCCGCCCTTCTCAGCGCTGATCTTCACCGTGGAACTGCTCGAAATCGTGAAGTAACTCAGATTCTTCACTCTTCACTCTTCACTCTCAGGCAATCGCCTGAGATGTCGACGTCGAAGAGGCAGGGAATTCTCACATAATGTCCGTTCACGCTCTTGTGGCTGTGGACGGACATTTTCCATTGTCCGTCGAGGGTGCGGAAGAGCATGCTGTGGCCGTAGTTCGGCGGTGTGACGGGCTCTTTCTCCTGCACCCAGGGGCCGTCGAGCGTGCCGCTCTTCGAGTAGGCCACGCCCTGTGTGTAGTCCTTGTAGACCCAGCTGGTCCAGAGCATGCCCAACCGTCCGGTCGCCGTACGGAAGAGCCAGGGGCCGTCGGTCACCTTGTTGAAGGTCTCCACGCCGTCTTCCCTCTCGCGGCTCCAGGGGCTGTCGCTGGCGCGGAAGAGCACCTTGCCTTCGCCCACACTGCCGCTCAGGTCGGGCTTCAGCTCGATCTTCTCGATGGTGCCGTTCCAGTTTTTCAGCCACTCGCCGCAATAGACCATATAGGGCTTGCCGTCGAGGTCCACCCACAGCGTGCCGTCGAGGGTGGGGGCGTCGGCCGGCAGATAGGTCTTGTCCTGCATGGGCACATAGGGGCCGTCGGGGCGGTCGCTCACGAGCACGTGGCAGGCGCGCCGCTCGATGCGGTTGCCCCTCACCGTGCCGATGAACACGTCGCGGTTGGTGAAGGTGGCGAAGTAGTAGTATTTGCCCTTGTAGTGATGCAGCTCTGCGGCCCATATCATCGGGCGGGGACCCATCCACGAGGCGGTGTCGATCTCGACCACGTTGTAGGGTCCGGTCCACATCTTCAGGTCGGGGCTCTTCCACAGCAGTCCGCCCGTGCCGGTCATGTAGTACATTTGGGTGGCGCTGTCGGCCAGGATGCAGGGGTCGCTCAGACGGATGTCTTCGAGGGGCACGGTGCGCACCTGGCGCTGTGCTGATGCGATGACGGCGCAGAGGGTGAAGAGCAGCAGGAGTGCGGCCTTCAGACGGAGTGTTTTCATAGTGTTGATGTGTTTTGGTTGACGTTTCGCGGGCAAAGATAGCAAATTATTCGGAAACAAGCGCTAAAAATGCCTCGTGAATTCGTGTATCTCCGTCCAATTCAGGGTGAAAGGCCGTGGCGATCTGCTTTCCTTCCCTCGCGGCCACGATGTTGCCGTCCACCCGTGCAATGGCCTGACAGGCGTCGCTCAGCGTCTCCTCTATATAAGGCGCGCGTATGAAGGTCATGGGGACGTTCTCCCCGATGCCTTCCACCCGCTCTTCCGTGTGGAAGCTGCCCAGCTGGCGGCCGTAGGCGTTGCGGCGCACGCGCATGTGCATGGTCGCGAGATGCTCCCCGGAGAGCAGTATCATGCCGGCGCAGGTGCCCAAGACGGGCAGTCCTGCGAGGATGTCGCGCCGCACGGCTCCGAAGAGTCCGAGGTCGTCGAGCAGACGCCGCTGCACCGTGCTCTCGCCGCCGGGCAGGATGAGGCCGTCCTTCGGGCGCTCCCAGTCGGAGGCCTGCCGCACCTCGAAGCAGTCCGCACCCAGACGGCGGAGCATCGCTTCGTGTTCGATGAAGGCGCCCTGAAGCGCCATGACTGCGATGTTCATTTGCCGCGCTCTGCCATCAGCAGCTCTATCTCCTGCTCGTTGATGCCCACCATCGCCTCTCCGAGGTCTTCCGAGAGCTTGGCCAGCATCTTGGCGTCCCGGTAGTTGGTGACGGCCTTGACGATGGCGGCGGCGCGCTTGGCGGGATTGCCGCTCTTGAAGATGCCGCTGCCCACGAAGACGCCCTCGGCTCCGAGCTGCATCATCAGGGCCGCGTCGGCCGGCGTGGCCACACCGCCTGCGGCGAAGTTCACCACGGGCAGACGGCCGTTGTCGTGCACCCAGCGCACCAGCTCGTAGGGCGCCTGCAGCTGCTTGGCGGCCTCGTAGAGCTCGTCGGGGCTCATGGCGCTGAGGCGGCGTATCTCGCTCTGCATCAGACGCATGTGGCTCACGGCCTGCACCACATCGCCCGTGCCCGGTTCGCCTTTGGTGCGGATCATGGTGGCGCCTTCGGCTATGCGCCTCAGGGCTTCCCCCAGATTTTTCGCACCGCAGACGAAGGGCACGTCGAACATGCTCTTGTCGATATGGTTGATGTTGTCGGCAGGTGAGAGCACTTCGCTTTCGTCGATGTAGTCTATCTCGATGGCTTGCAGTATCTGCGCCTCGGCGATGTGGCCGATGCGGCATTTGGCCATCACGGGGATGCTGACGGCTTCCTGTATGCCGCGTATCATTTTGGGGTCGCTCATGCGCGACACGCCGCCGGCGGCGCGGATGTCGGCCGGAATGCGTTCCAGGGCCATCACGGCGCAGGCGCCGGCCTCTTCGGCGATGCGGGCCTGTTCGGGTGTGGTCACGTCCATGATGACGCCGCCTTTGAGCATCTGTGCCAGCTGGCGGTTGAGCTGTTGTCTTTCGTTGTTCATGTTGTTGTGTTGTGTGATGTCAGTTTGTATTGTCGCGGCGAGACGCCCTTCTGCTTCCTGAAGTAGCGTGAGAGCTGGGCCTGCGACGAGAATCCCAGTTGCCGGGCCACGGTCTTGAGCGGCGTGCCCGTCGTGGTGAGGTATTTCACGATTTCCGCCGTCAGCCTCTCGTCGATGATGCTCTTGGGCGTGCGTCCGGCGATGCGGCGCGTCACCTGACTGAGATAGCGCGGCGACACGTTGAGCTCTTCGGCGTAGAAGCTCACGTCGGCGTAGCGGTGGAAGAAGCGCCCGACGGCGTCGAGAAACAGGTTGTAGAGCTCGGCGCTGCGACTGCCGGCGTCGGCGTATTCGGCCGGTGCTTCGCGCAGCATCTTGCGGGCTCCGTCAACGGCTTCCTCCACGCTCTCTTCGCGGCTCAGCCCGACGGCCACTGCGGAGGCGAATCGGTTGGCGCGTCCGTGCGAGGGCTCGCCTTCGGGCAGGTCTTCCCTGGTCAGCACCACCGTGCACAGCGGCAGCAGCAGGCCTTCTATGGCGGCGTAGGTCTCGGGCGAGACGAGCTGGTCGCCCCGGGAGGATTTCAGCACGGGGGCGTAGATGATGTGGCGGGGTTTGTAGCGGCGCAGCACGTCGGCCACCGTCTCCACCACGTCGATGCGGCGCAGCAGTCCCACCTTCACCACCTGCGGCTGCAGGTCGTTGATGATGCTCTCCAGCTGCAGGCGCACCACGTCGGCGGGCAGGTCGTAGAACTCGTCGATGCCCAGCGTGTTCTGCACCGTGATGGAGGTGACGGCCGATACGGCGCGTCCGCCCATTTCGCTGATGAGGCGGATGTCGGCCTGCACGCCCGATCCTCCCGTGCCGTCGCTACCGGTGATGGTCAGTATGGTGTCGCTCATTCTGCCCTTTGTTTTGAATTTCGCTGCAAAGGAACGAAAATTTCGCGAAAGCACCAAATGTCCTTCCTATAATGATAAAAGAATGTGCGTTTTGGATAAAAACCGTGTAAAGTTGGTGAAAAGTCAGCAATTTTTGGTACATTTGCACCATAAAATGTACAATTTCAATAAGAAGTAAGCCATATGAAAGCGATCAGCACCAAAAAGGCACCTGCTGCCATCGGGCCTTACAGCCAGGCCATCCGCGTGGGAAATCTCGTTTACACGTCGGGTCAGATTCCCATCGATCCTGCTACCGGAGCCTTCGTTGAGGGGGGCATCAGGGAGCAGACGCGCCAGTCCCTGACCAATGTCAGAGCCATCCTGGCAGAGGCCGGCCTCGCGATGAGCGATGTGGTGAAGACGACGGTGCTTATGGCGGATATGAACGACTTTGCGGAGATGAATGCTGTCTATGCCGAGTTCTTTGCGGAGCCTTATCCTGCCCGCTCTGCCGTCGCCGTGAAGACCTTGCCGAAGGGCGCCCTGGTGGAAATCGAGGTCGTCGCAGAAGCTCCGGGCGGTGACTAGCTGAGAATGTACTTCTCGGCGTTCAGATGGAAGAGTTTCTCCTTTTCCTCTTCCGTCAGATCCAGCGTCTTCACGAACTTCATCATGTTGGACAGGCACTCGTAGGGATAGTCCGAAGCGAAGATGATGCTGTCGATGCCGAAGGCCTGCTTGGTGCACTCAAAGGTGATTTTGGACATAATGCCGCTGGTCGTCATCACCACATTCTTGTTCTTGAAGTAGTAGGCCACCGTGTGCTTCATCTTCACCTCCTCGTCCTTGATCCATGCAAAGCGGTTGTCCACTCTGTCGATGATGAACGGGAAGTATTCACCGCAATGGCCGAGAATCATTCTCAGTTTGGGGAACTTGTCGAAGGTGCCGTTCAAGATCAGGCGCAGCGACGTCTTCATGGCATCCAGTCCGAAGCCGAGACCGGGCGAAGAATACACATAGCCCATCTCCTTCATGTCCTTGTCGTCGGAAGCCTGAGGATGAACATAGACGGCACAACCCAGCTCTTCGGCTTTGGCCAGCAGGGGCAGGTATTTCTCTTCATACAGATGCTCGTGCATGTAGTTGGAATGCGTGTGCCAGTATTTGAATCCCAGCTCTTTGACGCAACGCTCCAGCTCTTTGATGGCTTCATCGACATAGGGTGTCGGCAGGACGGCAGCGCCAAAGAAGCGGCCGGGGAATTTCCTGATGAGCTCGGCAACGGCGTCGTTGGACTTTTTGGCGAAATAGACGCACTCCTTTTCGGGCAGCTCCTCCAATGCAGGCGAAGAAGACATCACGGCGGCGTCGATGCCGCAACGGTCCATCTCGGCCACACGCTCCGCTCCGAAATTCATCAGCTCGTCAATGACGGGATAAGTGTTTGTCACGCCGTCGAAATGGGCATAGATCTTATCCCTCACTTCCAGCACTTTGGTGTCCGGATAATACCTCATGGCCTCGTCTCTCGTGGCGAGATAGTCCATCAACTCCGGCAAATAATAATGAAATTCGCAATCAATGATTTTCATGTCGTTATATAGGTTTATGGTTGTAACTGGCTGCAAAAATAGTTTTTTTCTCTGAAAAACGGCAACGTTTTGCAAAAATTCTTCGCTTTTTTTCAAAAAACGGGAAAAGTCGGCGCCTCACTCGTGGTGGTAGGGCGTGGCACCTTGGGGAGTGGCAGGGATAAAGTTTATATGGCCGTCCCGGTCATAGCTCATCGGTTCGGCAATGACTGAGCGGCTGTAGCTGCCGCCGTCGGACAGGCCGCCGTTGTGTGAGAAGAAGAGCCACTGATCTTTGAAGCGGACGATGGCGGGATGGGTGGTATTGGAATTGCCGGCTATCTCGCTGATGACGCCCATGGGCGTGTAGGGACCAAAGATATTGTCGGAAACGGCATAGGCAATTTTCTCCGGCCAGCCGCTGGCGTAAGTGAGGTAGTATTTGCCGTTGTACTTATGCATCCAGGGAGCCTCTGTGAATCGTGGCACGTCAATCCTGCGTATCTCACCGTCTATCTCCGTCATGTTGTCCTTCAGTTTGGCGCAGTAGCACTCGCGGTTGCCCCAGATGATATAAGCCGTGCCGTCATCGTCGATCAGAATGGCGGGGTCGATGCAGGCCCAACTGTGCTTCGAGGCGAAGCAGTCTTTGTTGGTGAGCAGGGGTTTCCCCAAGGCATCCCTATAGGGGCCGGTGATCTTGTCTGCGACTGCCACACCGATGCCGCACCAGTTAGTGGAGACGTACCAGTAATACCTGCCGTCCTTGCCTTTAGCTACATGTCCGGCGTATGCCTGTTTGCTGTCAGCCCACCTGAAATCATCGATGTGCAGTGGCGACGGGTATGCCTTCCAGTGCGTCATGTCGGTGGTGGAGTAGAGCAGCCAGTCCTTCATCACATAGCCCGACTGGTTGCCGGCGGCATCGTGTCCGGCAAAGAGCCAGAGGGTGTCGCCCTCCACCAATACGGCGGGGTCAGCAGTATGTTTGTCACGGATGATGGGGTTGCCCGTGCTCTCGAACTCGTGCGTCAGCACATAGCCCCACTTCTGCTGCAGGCGCTCCAGTTCGTCTGCCGTCACCGACATCACTGTGCCGTGACGGGGGAAGAAGTCCTTGCGGAAGGACTCTGGTTCTTTTGTAAACGTCTTCAGGTCCTTCGACCGCTGGAATTCATAGCGACCGGAGCTGTAGAGGTCGTACATAAGGATGTATTCGTCCCTTCCGTTCAACTTAAACACTCCGCTACCCTCCACATTCGTCCTCGTGCCAGCATAGGCATCAATATACTTGAAATCCTCCTTATACGGTCCCGTCAATTTTTTCGACGTTGCCTGTTGGATGCCGTTCTTTATTTCCTTGCCGTTCTCGTCCTTCGTGTTGCCCTTATAGAACAAGTGGAAGACCCCGTCTTTCTCGATGATGTCGGCGTCTATGCTGCCGTATTTGGCGGAGAACAGCACCTTCGGCTCGCTCTCGAAAGCAGTAAAGTCCTTGTTGGCGTAGGCGTAGTAGGTGATGAGCGTCTTGCGGTCGTTGCGCTGCAGCGTGAAGTATATCATGTATTTCCGGGCCTTGCGGTCGTAGATGGTCTGTGGCGCCCACACCCAGTAGGCATCGCCGAAATGCCCGCTCCAGTCCTTCGAGAGATTGATTTTCGCGTGCGTCCAGTTCACCAGATCCTGCGACTTCAGCAGCACGATGCCCGGGTTCGAGCCCCAGCCCTGCTTCGGGTCGTAGGTGTGCATATCCGTTGCCACGATGTAGTAGCAGCCGTCCTCACCGCGCAGGATGTGCGGGTCGCGTATGCCTCCGCTCTCGCTAATGCTGTCAGAAGCGATTATGGGTCTGTTGCCGTTCAGCGCATACCAGTTCTGTGCGTCTTCACTCACGGCGAAGCGCAGCTGCTCCATCAGCTTCTGGTCTCCCCCGCCTTCGAAGTAGGCGAAGAGGTAGCCGGCGAAAGGCGTGTCCGTTGTTTTGGCTGTGCCGCTCGTCAGCATCAGTCCCAAAAGCATCATCAGTAAGAGGGTTCGTTTCATAGTCGGATTATTTTTCTACAAAGGTGTTGAATGAATGATAATAATGAAATTCGCAACAATGATTTTCATGTCGTTATATAGGTTTATGGTTATAACTGACTGCAAAAATAGTTTTTTTCTCTGAATACCGGCAACCTTTTGCAAAAATTCTTTGCTATTATTCAAAAAATCGGAAAAAGTCGTCACCTCACTCGTGGTGGTAGGGCGTTTTATTTACGTGAAAAATGCTCACGCAAACAATGCAAGCAAGCAAACAAACAAAAAAGGCCGTCTATGCATCTCGCACGGACGGTCTAAAACGTATGTTTAACCCTTAAAAAATTAATATTATGAAAAGAATTACTCTATTTTATAAGGCGATGTGAATCCTTTGAGCGTTTCCCGCTTAACGGGAAAGCGGCGTAAGCCTAAAGGGCTACATGGATCCACGTCCCTTCATTTATGAGTTCGACGTGCGGCAGATGGTCTCTGATGTAGGCCAGCCAGCCTGGGTGCATCGGGATGTCCACGGCCCGGCCTTTCGTGTGGTAGCTGTTCTGGGCGCCACCTACTGCCTTGTTCAGTGCCTGACATCGGAAGCCTGAGTTGATGTGTATCGGTTGGTGGAAGTGGTCTCGGAGGGGCTCCAGCACCTTGGTGCACAGACGCACGAGATTGTTCACTTCGACCGCGTTGATGCGGTTTTCTATCTTTTTCTTCTCAGCGGTGTCGCTGTGAAGCATTTCTTCCAAAGTAAAGTGTTCAGTCAGTTTCATTTCTCAAATTGATAATTGACAATTGACAATTGATAATTAAAGACCCTGTTGGGGTCACTTCTTCAGTATCTCCTTCATTTTCTCGTAGTACCCTTCTACGCCGAGGAGCGTAGCGCAGAGGACGAGGAGTTGGGCAGAGAGCATCAGCACCGAGCCGTCGATGACGCCGAGCGGAGGCAGGATCAGCCCCGCAGCAGCGAAAGCCACTGCGGAGCCGAATGCCATCAAAGCGATTTTCCGTTTCATAGAAACCTCAAATCTCAAACCTCAAACCTCAAATCTTACTCAGATCCATGAACGAAGCCTCGAGGTTCATGTCAGCGCTGGGCTGAATGGTGCGGGGGTTCTGGCTGTTGCCGTCGCTCCAGCTCATGAACTGGAAGTTGTCATTCTCAGCCACAGCCTCGATGACCACCGTGTCGCTGGCAGAAGCCTGCACAGAGCCACCCTCAACGACGGTGCCGTTCTTCTTGATGGTGACGCTGCCGCCGCCGTCAGAGCCTACACCTGCGGCGATCGTGAAGCTGCCGGTGGCGCCGCCACCGTTGGGATCGGAGTCCTCTGAGTGATCGGAGTTATCCGAGGGGACGGTGGAACCACCATCCGTGGTTCCGTGATTCCCTGATTCCGTAGTTCCGGAATTGTTCCCTGATTCCGTGAATCCGTCGTCCTCGGCTTGTCCGGCGAGGGGTCGTCCGTTGAACTCGAACTGCACGGTCTTGCTGTACTGGCCGTCCTTGATGGTGACGGCGGTGAGCTGGTCGTTGACGACGGCGTAGCGCTTGCCGGCGATGTAGCCGCGCAGGGTGGCGTAGCGGTGCTGCGAGCGCAGGCCCTTGACGAAGCGGGCGAGCTGTGCGGCGTCTTCGGCTGCGGCGCCGACGGCCTGTGCTGCCTTGACCCATGCTGCGATGCCCATCCAGAGGGCACCCATCTTGTTGTTCTGGGCGATGTTGGCGTCCTTGAAGCGGTCGCTGGTGTAGGGGTTACGGAGGGTGACGAGGAAGGTCTTGCCCGTGATGCTGTTCACCTTGGCGTAGGTGTTGCTGGTCTTGTCGGCGCGATGAGAAAGAGAGCGGCCGAACCAATCGATTTTAAGATTTGCCATTTTGTTAATTGATAATTGATAATTGATAATGGATAATTAACTCGATGGATTCTCGGTCAGAGCTGGTGTGAGTCATTGCGCGCTTATCACTCTCCATCAGCCATCTTCCCTCTTACATCTTCACTCTTACATCTTCCCTCGTTTTCGAACCCTCTGACGACAGTCTGGCGACAGTCTGCGGAGGACCTTGACTTTCAAATCCGGTGCAAAGATACGACAGCGACATTGCGGTCTACGAATCGGGGCGGAAAATTTTCGAAAAAAAATTAGAGGGGCACTTTCGGGAACTGCTCCACTGCGTTACAGCGTTACAGTGTTACAGTTCTCGAAAGGCTATTTTCTACCCCAAGAAAACTTCTATATTTATAATAAATATAGAGTATATTTTTGACCTTTTTGATATGGGTTTTGGAACTGTAACACTGTAACACTGTAACACTGTAACGCTTTTGCCCCCAAAACGTGTCTTTCAAGCTGACCCGACGGCCTTTTTTTGTTTGCTTGCTTGCATTGTTTGCGTGAGCATTTTTCACGCAAATTGTTGCACGCTTACACTCCCCTCACTCGTGGTGGTAGGGTTCGTGGTGGAGGATGGTGAAGGCGCGATAGAGCTGTTCGGCAAAGAGCAGGCGTATCATCTGGTGGGAGAGCGTCATCTGCGAAAGAGAGACCATTTCATCGGCCCTTTCGTACACCGCAGGGGAGAAGCCGTAAGGACCGCCGACAACGAAAACCAGACGGCGGGCGCCGGAAGCCATGCGCTTGTCGAGCCACGCGGCAAAGTCCACGCTGCGACGCTCCGCACCGTGCTCGTCGAGCAGCACCACACGGTCGCCCGGCTGCAGGCGCTCCAGGATGAGGCGCCCCTCCTGCTCCTTCTGCTGCTCCTCGGAGAGCGCCCGCGTCTGACGCAGCTCGGGGATGATCTCCATCCCGAAAGAGACGTAGTGGGAGAGACGCTTGCTATAGTCCTCGAAGGAGGCTGCAAAATGAGGGTCGGTGGTCTTGCCGACAACAAGGAGGAGAATCTTCATGAGGACAAAAGTACGGAAAAATTCGTTCGGAAGAAGCAGGACGATGGAAAAATGGCAGGAAAAATGAAAAAAACAGGAAAACTCTAAACTCTAAACTCTAAACTCTCAACTATTTTCCGTACCTTTGTATGTCAAAATGTTATAAGAAGGTGGAAAAAATCGATTCTTTAGACAAGAAAATCCTGGAGATCATCTCCAACAACGCGCGCATTCCCTTCAAGGACGTAGCCGCCGAATGCGGCATCTCGCGTGCGGCAGTGCACCAGCGCGTGCAGAAGCTCATCGACATGGGCGTCATCGTCGGCAGCGGCTATCACGTGAACCCCGCCAGCCTGGGCTACAACACCTGCACCTACGTGGGCATCTCGCTCGAAAAGGGTTCGATGTACAAGTCGGTGGTGCAGGAGCTGACGAAGATCCCCGAAGTGGTGGAGTGTCACTTCACCACCGGCCCCTACACGATGCTCGTCAAGCTCTACGCCCGCGACAATGCCCATCTCATGGAGCTGCTCAACGACAAGCTGCAGGAGATCAACGGCGTGATGTCCACCGAGACGCTCATCTCGCTGCGCCAGAACATCAAGAAGGAGCTGCCCATCGGACAGCCTCAGGCCGAGACGGCGCCGCGCATGGAAGAGGACTGGAAAAGCATAGACGACTGATGGCGGCAATCATCGGCATCACCAGCAACTTCGGCGAGAAAGGCAGCCAGCTGGCACGCGCCTACTACGACGCCGTGCTGCGCGAAGGCGGCGTGCCCCTCATCATCCCGCCCTACCAGAACAGGGAGACCCTCCTGGCCACACTCGGGCTCGTGGACGGCCTGCTCCTGAGCGGCGGCGGCGACATCGAGCCCTCGCTCTTGGGCGAAGAGCCCGGACGCAATCTCTCGGGCATCTGCATCGACCGCGACATCCTGGAGCTGGACCTCATCCGCGAGGCCTACGGCCGTCAGGTGCCGATGATGGGCATCTGCCGGGGCATGCAGATGATCGCCATCGCTCTGGGCGGCACACTCATTCAGGACCTGCCCTCGGAATACACCCCCGCAGAAGGCTGCTCCGCCCTCCTGCCCCACAGCCAGGAGGCCGCACGCGACGTGGCAACGCATGACGTCGTGATTGAGGCCGGCAGCCTGCTCGCGGACATCATGAAGCCCTCGGGCCCCGTCGGGGTCAACAGTTTCCACCATCAGGCCGTCAAAGAGGCCGGACCCAAGCTCCGCGTGTCGGCCCGCAGCGCCGACGGCGTCATCGAGGCGGTGGAATCGGCCGAAATGAAGAGCATCGTCGGCGTGCAGTGGCACCCCGAATGTCTGGCCCAAAGGGAAGAGGCCGAAGGGCAAAGGGCCCTGTTCCACTGGTTCGTGGGCGAAGCGGAGAACTTCCGCGAGGCCAAAGCCTTCCACAGCCGCCACCTCTCGCTCGACTCGCATTGCGACACGCCGATGGTGGGCATCGAAGAGTTCGCCCGCCGCAGCGACAAGGCGCTGGTCGATGTGGTGAAGATGGAAGAAGGCCGTCTGGACGCCACCGTCATGGTGGCCTATCTGCCGCAGGAAGCGCTGACGGACGAGGGGCGCAACGACGCCCGGGAGAAAGCCGACGCCGTGCTCGACGGCATCGAGACAATGGTGAAGGCCAACAGCAGCCGCGTGGCGCTGGCCTCAACGCCCGACGAACTCTACGCCATCAAGGAGAGCGGACGGCGCGCCGTCATGCGCGGCATCGAAAACGGCTACGCCATCGGACGCGACCTCAGCCTGCTCCGCCACTTCAAGGAGCGCGGCATCGTCTATATGACCCTCTGCCACAACGGCGACAACGATATCTGCGACTCGGCCCGCCTGAAGAACGCCGACGAGCATCTCTGGGGCGGCGTGAGCCCCTTCGGCCGCGAAGTGATCCGGGAGATGAACCGCCTGGGCATCATGGTGGACATGAGTCACGCCCACGAGCATTCGTTCTACGACGCGCTGGACGTCTCGGATCGCCCCATTGTGTGCTCCCACAGCAGCGCCCGCGCCCTGTGCGATCATCCGCGCAACCTCACCGACGAACAGATGCGCGCCCTCGCCGCCAAAGACGGTGTGGCGCAGGTGACCTTCTACGACGGCTTCCTCAAAGTCGGCGGCGGCGCGACGGTGGAGGACGCTCTGGCCCATCTCGACCACATGGTGCGGGTGATGGGCATCGAGCACGTGGGCATCGGCAGCGACTTCGACGGCGACGGCGGCGTGCCCGGACTGGCCAATGCCTCCGACATGATCAACTTCACACGGCGACTGCTGCGCCGGCGCTACAGCGAGAGCGACCTGCGGCTGCTCTGGGGCGAGAACTTCCTCCGGGTGATGCGTCGGGTGCAAAACGCATAAAGATATGACACACAGAGCAATATACCTGCTGATGTTAGTGATCCTCGCCGCACTCACCGGCTGCGGCGGACGCACAAGGGCAACGGCCGAGCGCGCCGGCGACACACTGGCGATGACGCCCTGCCCCACGTTTCAGGCCGACAGCGCCCTGGACTGCATCAAGGCCCAATGTGCCTTCGGCCCCAGAGTGACGGGCAGCACGGCCTCCAAAGCCTGCGGCGACTGGATTGTGGCCGAATTCACCCGAAGGGGCTGCACGGTGGAGGAGCAAAAGGGCGAGGTGACGACCTGGGACGGCACGAAGCTCACCGCCCGCAACATCACGGCGCGCTACCGCCCCGAAGCGAAGCGGCGCCTCATGCTCTGCGCCCACTGGGACAGCCGCCCCTGGGCCGACAACGACGATGACGAGACGAAACACCATACGCCCGTGACGGCGGCCAACGACGGTGCCAGCGGCGTGGCCGTGATGCTGGAGATCGCCCGTCTGCTCCATGAAACCGGCGATTTGGGATGCGGCGTGGACTTCGTCTGCTTCGACGCCGAAGATATGGGCACACCGCAATGGGCCGACGGCGAGGGCGAGCGCGAGACATCGACCTGGTGTCTGGGCAGCCAGATGTGGAGCGAAAGGATGAAGGGAAAGCAGGAGAAGCCCGTCTTCGCCATCCTCCTGGACATGGTGGGCGGCTACGGCGCCACCTTCTCCAAAGAGAGCACCAGCGTGCGCTATGCCGGCGACGTGGTGGACGAGATCTGGCGCACGGCCGGGCAGATCGGCTACGGCCACTTCTTCCCCGTGAGGGACGGCGGCGGCGTGGAGGACGACCACGTCTATGTGAACCGCGCCGGCATCCCCTGCGTGGACATCATCCCCTATCACGAATACGGCCCCTCCGTGTTCGGCCCCACATGGCACACCGCCGGCGACATGCCCGAGCGCATCAGCACCCAGGTGTTGGAAGCCGTGGGGCAGACGGTGCTTCAGGTGCTCTACAACCGGCAGTAAACGAATATTCCCCTAAAAAGAACGAACGATATGACGATCAACGAAATACAGGACGAAATCATCGAAGAGTTTCAGGACTTTGACGACTGGATGGACCGCTATCAGCTGCTCATCGATCTGGGCAGCGAACAGGCGCCCCTGGACGAGCGCTACAAGACGGAGCAGAACCTCATCGACGGCTGTCAGAGCCGCGTGTGGCTGCAGGCAGATCTGGTGGACGGCCGCGTGCGGTTTCAGGCCGAGAGCGACGCCCTCATCGTGAAGGGCATCGTGGCGCTGCTCATCCGCGTGCTCAACAATCAGACACCTGCCGACATCCTCTCGGCCGAGCTCTACTTCATCGAAAAAATCGGACTGCGCGAGCATCTCTCCCCCACACGATCCAACGGCCTGTTGGCCATGCTCAAGCAGATGAAGATGTATGCACTGGCTTTTTCCGCACGATAAGCATCCCGTCTTTCTGGCGCCCATGGAGGACGTCACGGACATCGGCTTCCGTCTGCTCTGCAGGGAGATGGGGGCCGATATGGTCTATTCGGAATTCGTGTCGTCGGACGCCCTCGTGCGCAACGTCAACCGCAGCCTTGAGAAGCTCGAAGTCTCGCCCGACGAACGCCCCGTAGCCATACAGATCTACGGCCGCTTTCCGGAGGCCATGCGCGATGCGGCGCAGCGGGTCGTGGAGGAGGCGCATCCCGATGTGCTCGACCTCAACTTCGGCTGCCCAGTGAAGAAGGTGGCCGGCAAAGGCGCCGGCGCCGGCATGCTGCAAAACATACCCCTGATGCTGGAGATCACACGGGCCGTGGTGGAGGCCGTGCCCGACACACCCGTCACGGTGAAGACCCGTCTGGGGTGGGACGAGGGCCATCGCATCATCACGGATTTGGCCGAAGAGCTGCAGGACTGCGGCATCAGGGCTCTGACCATACACGGACGCACAAGGGCACAGATGTACACGGGCGAAGCCGACTGGACGCTCATCGGCGCCGTGAAGCAGAATCCCCGCATGCACATCCCCATCATCGGCAACGGCGACATCACCTCCCCCGAGCGGGCCCGCGAGTGCTTCGAGCGCTACGGCGTGGACGCCGTGATGGTGGGGCGCGCCACCTTCGGACGTCCCTGGATCTTCAAAGAAATCAAGGACTATCTGCGCGACGGACACTACACGCCCCTCACGGCGGACGAGCAGATGGACATCCTCAAGCGCCAGATTGCCAAGAGCGTGGAGCGCCTGGACGAATATCGCGGCATCCTCCACGTGAGGCGCCATCTGGCCGCCACGCCGCTCTTCAAGGGCATTCCCAACTTCCGCGAGATGCGCATCCGCATGTTGCGTGCGGAGCGTGTGGACGAACTTTGCGCCATCCTCGAAGAAGTGCGTCCGCTCGTTCGACAAAAACAAACGGAAACCGACAGCATCACCAGCCTATGAACAACCCTCATCCCTTTGAAATCATGGCTCCTGTAGGTTGCGAGGAGTCGTTGGCCGCTGCGCTCAGAGCCGGTGCCGACAGCATCTATTTCGGCATCGAAAAGCTCAACATGAGAGCCCACTCGGCCTCGACCTTCACCATAGAGGACCTCCGGCGCATCGCCCGGGAGTGCAGCCGCTGCGGGGTGAAGAGCTATCTCACCGTCAACACCATCATCTACGGGGAAGACCTGGAGACGATGCGCCGCATCCTGGACGCCGCCAAAGAGGCCGGCATCAGCGCCGTCATCGCCAGCGACGTCGCCGTGATGACCTACGCCCGCAGCATCAATCTGGAGGTGCATCTGTCCACCCAGCTCAACATCTCCAACCTCGAGGCGCTGAAGTTTTACGCCCAATTTGCCGATGTGGTGGTGCTGGCGCGCGAGCTCAACATCGACCAGGTGGAGGCCATCCATCGGGGCATCGAGGAGGAGCAGATCAAGGGCCCCTCGGGCGAGCTCATCCGCATCGAGATGTTCTGCCACGGCGCGCTCTGCATGGCCGTGAGCGGGAAGTGCTACATGTCGCTCGACGCGATGAACCGTTCGGCCAACAGGGGCGAATGCATGCAGATCTGCCGCCGCAAATATCGCGTGGAAGATGTGGAGACGGGCAACGAGATGGAGATCGACGGCCCCTACATCATGTCGCCGAAAGACCTCAAGACCATACGCTTCATCGACCGCCTTTGGCGCGCGGGCGTACGCGTGTTTAAAATAGAGGGACGTGCGCGCGGGCCCGAATACGTGGATACGGTGGTGCGCTGCTACAGCGAAGCGCTGACGGCCGTCGTGGAGGGCACGCTGACGGAGGAGATGAAGGACGGCTGGGACGAAAGACTCGCGCGCGTGTTCAACCGCGGATTCTGGGACGGATACTATCAGGGGCAGCGCATGGGCGAATGGAGCTCGCGGCCTGGCAGCGTGGCGCGCGAACACAAGCAGTATTGCGCTAAAGGCGTGCGCTACTACACGAAGCTCGGCGTGGCCGAATTCCGCATCGAGGCCTGTCCGCTCAACGTGGGCGACAGGATACTGGTGACGGGTCCCACAACGGGGGCGCTCTACGCCACCGTGGAGGAAATCCGCTACGACCTGAAGCCCGTCCGAACGGCGCTGCAGGGACAGCACGTCTCCATCCCGCTGCCGCGCAAGATACGCCCTTCGGACAAGCTGTTTATCCTAAGAGACGACCAAGAAGAATAACCAAAAAATACACACAACAACGATGAAAAACACACTGATCGGCATGATGCTCTGCCTCTCGGCGACGATGGGCGCACAAACGATGGACGCGTTCATTGACAGCCTGATGGCCCGGATGACGCTCGAAGAGAAACTCGGACAGATGAACCAGCTCTCCGTGGGCGACGTGCAGACGGGCACGCCGCTGCGCGCAGAGACCTCGCGCCTCATCCGCGAGGGCAAAGCGGGCGCGCTTCTCAACATCAAGGGCGCAGAGAAAATCCTCGAAGTGCAGCGCATGGCGGTGGAGGAGTCGCGTCTGGGCATCCCCCTGCTGGTGGGCATGGACGTCATCCACGGCTACGAGACCATCTTCCCCATCCCGCTCGGCATGGCCGCCACGTGGGACCTGGAAGCCATTGAGGAGTCGGCGCGCATCGCTGCGACGGAAGCTTCGGCCGGCGGTGTGGCCTGGACCTTCTCGCCGATGGTGGACATCGCCCTGGATGCCCGCTGGGGCCGTCAGGCCGAAGGCGCCGGCGAAGACCCCTATCTGGGCGCCCTCGTCGCCCGCGCCATGGTGCGCGGCTATCAGCAGGGGCCGCATCCCATCCTGGCCTGTGTGAAACACTTCGCACTCTACGGCGCCGCCGAGGGCGGACGCGACTACAACACGGTGGATATGAGCCGACTGAGGATGTACAACCAATATTTCCCGCCCTACAAAGCCGCCGTGGAAGAAGGCGCCGGCAGCGTGATGTCGTCGTTCAACATCGTGGACGGCGTGCCCGCCACCGCCAACAGCTGGCTGCTCGACGAGGTGCTGCGCCGCCAGTGGGGCTTCAAAGGCTTTGTGGTGAGCGACTACGCCAGCATCAGCGAGATGAAGCGTCACGGCATCGGACCTGCAGTGCAGAATGCGGAGCGCGCCCTCAAAGCCGGCACGGATATGGATATGTGCTCGGAGCTGTTCGTCCGCCTTCCGGACAGCCTGATGCCCTGGATCGACCGGGCCTGCCGGCGCGTGCTGGAGGCCAAGTGGCGTCTCGGCCTCTTCGAGAACCCCTACCGCTACGGCGACCCCGCCCGCGTCAGGCGTGAGGTGTACAGCCGCAAGCACAGAGACATCTGCCGCCGCATCACGGCCGAGAGTTTCGTACTGCTCAGGAACGAAGGCGGTCTGCTGCCGCTGGAGAGAAAAGGGACCCTGGCGCTGATCGGCCCGTTGGCCGACTCGCGCAGCGATGTGGCCGGCTCGTGGGCTTTCTGTCAGGATACGGCGAAATACGAGACCCTGCGCGAGGCCTTCGAGCGCCGGCTCAAGGGCAAGGTGCGCGTGGTCTCGTGTCAGGGCAGCAACGTGCTCGACAACCACCGCACACAGCATGAAGTGGCACGCGGTCACGGCCTGATTCCCGTCCCCGTGGTGGACGACGAAAAAGCGCTCGAAGAAGCGCTGGCGCTGGCGCGAGAGGCCGACGTAGTGGTGATGGCTTTGGGCGAAACGGCCTGGATGAGCGGCGAGGGTGCGGCGCGCAGCGACCTCTCTCTGCCGGCACCCCAGAAGCGGCTGCTGCAGGCGGTGTGTGCGTTGGGGAAGCCCGTCGTCCTGCTCAATTTTGCCGGACGCGCCACGGAGCTCTCCTGGGAAAGTGAGCATGTGCCCGCCATCATGAACGTGTGGTACGGCAGCGAAGCGGGCGACGCCCTCTGCGACGTGCTCTTCGGCGAGGTGTCGCCTTCGGGACGCCTCACGGTGTCGATGCCCAAGCGCACCGGACAGGAGCCGCTCTACTACAGCATACTGCCCACCGGACGCCCGATGGAGGACAACGAGCCCGACTATCACGTCTTCTCCACAAACTACGTCGACGTGACCAACGGCGCGCTCTATCCCTTCGGCTATGGACTGACCTACAGCACGTTCGAATACGGACGCCCCTCGCTGGAAGGCAACACCCTGAGCGTGCGCCTTAGCAACACCGGAGGGCGCGAAGCCACCGAAGTGGTGCAGCTCTACATCCGCGACCGCGAAGCCTCCGTGTCGCGCCCCAAAAAGGAATTGAAAGGATTCCAACGCGTCACCCTCAAAGCCGGCGAGAGCCGCGTGGTGAAGTTTGAAATCACCGAGGACCTCTTGGGCTACTACAACAACGAGCTGCAATGGGTGGTGGACAAGGGTGAATTTGACCTGATGGTCGGCCCCGACAGCCGTCATCTACAGTCTGTTGTGTATCGTTTTTAAACATTTGTAATAATTTTTTTCAAAAAAAACTTCCGATTTATTCTTTGTTTCGGGAAAATTATATATATTTGCGATTGAAATAGGAAAAAGACCATGTTAGACGCAGCTTTACGCATGATGTTTCTGCATCGGTGGTCGGGGCACACGTATCTGGCCTCGCCGCAGGGCGTTGAGGGCGCATTGCGGGTGCATCGCAGCTACACGGACTACGGGAAGTTTTACGATATTGCCTGGAGCATACGCGACGAGCGCCAGACGGGACGGCCGCTCAAGCCTTTCTTCTACGAGGAGCGTCTCTCTCCGGCCAATCTGGAGCATGAGGTGGAGCGGGTGGAGCGCGACACCATCCGACCCAAGATCGAGGAGATGCTCTCGAAGATGTAAACGGGCCCTTACCTTGTCTTTTTGCAACGAAAAAGTGACGTTTTGTATCATTTAGTTACAAAAAATCGCGTTTATTGACCTAAAGACGACAAAAAGTTGTACCTTTGCGGCGCAAATGTATAGAAAAACATTAAATCGCTGACAAAATGAACAAGATTCGTGTAGCGGTTGTCGGTTACGGCAACATTGGCAAATATGCCATTCAGGCCCTGGAGGCCAGTGAAGATATGGAGATCGCCGGTGTGGTGCGTCGCACGGTGGCCAAAGAGCAGCCCGCAGAGCTGGCTCCCTACAAAGTGGTGACGGACATTACGGCTTTGGGCAAGGTGGATGTGGCCATTCTCGCAACACCCACACGCTCGGTGGAAGAGCACGCCCTGAAGTGTCTCGCCTTGGGCATCAACACTGTGGATTCCTTCGACATTCATGGCCAGATCGTAGACCTGCGCCGCTCGCTCGATAAGGCCGCCAAGGCCGCAGGCGCCGTATCCATCATCTCCGCCGGATGGGATCCGGGCAGCGACAGCATCGTGCGCACCCTGATGGAGAGTCTGGCACCCAAAGGCTTGTCCTACACCAACTTCGGTCCCGGCCGCTCCATGGGCCACAGCGTGTGCGTGCGCTCCAAAGCTGGCGTGAAGGACGCCCTCTCCATGACCATCCCCGTGGGCGAAGGCATTCATCGCCGCATGGTGTATGTGGAGCTGGAAGAAGGCGCTTCGCTGGAAGAAGTGACGAAAGCCGTCAAGGCCGATCCCTATTTCGCCAACGACGAGACGCATGTGTTCCAGGTGGAGAGCGTTGATGCCCTCAATGATGTGGGCCACGGTGTGAACCTCGTGCGCAAGGGTGTGAGCGGCAAGACGCACAACCAGCTTTTCGAATTCAACATGAAGATCAACAACCCCGCTCTCACCTCTCAGGTGCTCGTCAACGCCGCACGCGCTTCCCTGCGTCAGCAGCCCGGCGCCTACACGATGATTGAGATTCCCGTGATCGACTATCTTCCCGGCAATCGCGAGGACATCATCCGCCACCTGGTATAATAATATAAGGAAAGGTAAACAAAAAACCTCGGGTCACAGGACTCGAAAAAAGAAAAGGTAAACAAAAAAACCTCGGGTCACAGGACTCGAGGTTTTTTGTTGAAAGCGGTAAGGGTCTCCGGGGAGGGAGGGCTGGAGTAGAGACCCCTACCAAAAAAGCGCTTCAGGATGGGCTTGAACCAACGACCCCATGATTAACAGTCATGTGCTCTAACCAACTGAGCTACTGAAGCAGGTCAAAAAGTCAATTTTGAGCGTTTTTCTCTCAAACGCGGTGCAAAGATAGGGCATTTTTCCGAAATAAACAGTATCTTTGCGTAAAAATTTTGCAGGAAATGCATAAAAAAGTAATTTTTTCAAGCCAAAAAGCCCATATTTTGCTCGTCAGCCTGCTCCTGTGGCTGTTTTCCGCACCGTCTTCCGCACAAAACAGGAGCACCCACAACGCCTCCGTGTCCAAGAACCTGGAGCTCTTCGACGAAATCTACCGGATGCTCGACCTCTTCTATGTGGACACGCTCTCGGCCGACACCGTGATGCAGTGGGCCATTGAAGGCATGCTCCGCCGCGTGGATCCCTTTACGGAATACTACCCCGAGGAGAACGACGACCTGCGCCAGATGGCCACGGGCAAGTATGCCGGCATCGGCGCCGTGATCCGCTACCTCAAGAGCGAAGACCGCACCGTCATCGCCGAACCCTATTACGACACACCCTCGTCGCGTGCAGGCCTGAAAGCCGGCGACATCATCATTTCCATCGACGGCAAAGACACCAAAGGCATGTCCACGCAAAAGGTGTCGCAGATGTTGCGCGGCGAAGCCGGCACGACCTTCACGCTCGTCTACCGTACGGCGGGCGATTCCCTGTGCGAAACCGTGGTGACGCGCGAGACCATCCAGCTGCCCTCCATCCCCTACTACGGTATGCTGGAGGACGGCGTCGGCTATATCTTCCTCTCTTCATTTACAGAGGGTTGCGCCACGGCGATGCGCATGGCCCTGCTGGAGATGAAGAGCAAGGGCATGAAGCGTCTGCTGCTCGATTTGAGAAACAACCCCGGCGGCTCGCTCAGCGAAGCGGTGGATGTGGTGAACCTCTTCGTGAACAAAGGTGAAAAGGTGGTGTACACTAAGGGCAAACTCTCTGCCGCCAACCACGAATACCTCACCACCACCGATCCCGTGGACACGGAACTGCCCATTGTGGTGATGGTCAACAGCGGCACGGCCTCATCGGCGGAAATCGTGTCGGGCAGTCTGCAGGACCTCGACCGGGCCGTCGTGATGGGGCGCCGCACCTACGGCAAAGGCCTGGTGCAAATGGTCCGGGAGCTCAGCAGCGGCGGCGCGGTGAAGATCACCACCTCGCGCTATTACATCCCCTCCGGGCGATGCATCCAGGCTCATGACTACAAGCACGACGGCACGGAAAGCATCGTGCCCGACTCCCTGAGAAAGACGTTCTACACGCGCGGCGGACGCCCCGTGAAAGACGGCGGCGGCATCACACCCGACACGCTGGTGGCCCGAGATTCTTTAGGAACGGGTTATTGGATGGCACAGGCCTCGGACGCATTCTTCAACTGGTGCACACGCTACGTACGCACCCATCCCGCTCCCGCCGATGCGGATGCCCTGACGCTGACCGACGACGATTGGGGCGACTTCGTGCAGTATGTCACAGAGAATGACACCACCGTCAAGGCCGACACGCTGCAGAAGTATTGCGACCAGCTGCACTTCGACCTCAAGGGAGAGCTGGTCACCCGCTATTTCTGGAATGAGGGTTCGGTGCGCTACGCAGCCCTGTATGATCCCGTGACGGTATCGGCCCGTGCGCTCCTGAAGGACGACGTCCGCATGCAGGCGATTCTGCGCAAAGAGGCTTCCGTGGAACAACCCAAAAAGAATAAAAAGAAATGAGACACAATCTGAGAAAGGCCAACCAGCGTTTCATGTTCGGCATCATGGCGATGGCCATGCTGGTTTTGCTCGTAGCGGGCCTGTTTTTGTATTTATGCCTGCAAAAGTGAAACTTTTTGGGCAAAAAATCGCGATAAGAAAAAAAAATATCGTACATTTGCACCCGTAAACGCGTAAGTGAGAAGCTCCAAGGTGGGTTTCTCGCTTTGTTTTATAGAGATTATGATAGACAAAAGACAAGTGGAGGAGGCCGTCAATGAATGGCTGAACGGGAAGGAGTACTTCCTGGTGGAGTTGAATGTGGAGCCGGACGACCGCATCGTGGTGGTCATCGACCACAAGGACGGGGTGTGGATTGAGGATTGTGCCGAGCTCTCGAGATTCATCGAGTCGAAGCTCAACCGCGACGACGAAGACTACGAGCTCGAAGTGGGCAGCGCCGGACTGGGCCAGCCCTTCAAGGTGGCGCAGCAATGGGAGAACCATCTGGGCAAGACGGTGGAGACCTTCGCCCGCGACGGTCACAAGTTCGAAGGCACACTCACGGAGGTGACGCCCGAGGGCTTCACCCTGCTCTGCGAGGACAAGGTGAAGGAGGAAGGCAAGAAGCGTCCCGTCAGGAAGCAGGTGGAGCACCGCTTCGCCTACGACGAAGTGACGATGACGCGTTACGTGTTGAAAATAAAATAAAACAAACATACAATGGCAACGAAAGCAGCAAAGAAAGAAGAAGCGGTGAACCTCATTGAGTCGTTTGCCGAGTTCAAGGAAATGAAGAACATCGACCGCACCACTCTGGTGGGCGTGCTCGAGGAGTGCTTCCGCAGCGTCATCGTCAAGATGTACGGCAGCGACGACAACTACGACATCATCGTCAATCCCGACAAGGGCGACTTCGAGATCTATCGCAACCGCACGGTGGTGAAAGACGGAGAGGTGCGTGACGACAACTTTGAGATCTCGCTCTCCGAGGCTCAGAAGATTGACCCCGACTACGAGGAGGGCGAAGAAGTGAGCCAGAAGGTCGAGTTTTCCGACTTCGGCCGTCGCGCCATCCTGACCCTGCGCCAGACGCTGGCTTCGCGCATCCTCGACCTGGAGCACGACACGCTCTACAATGCCTACAAGGACCGTGTGGGCGAGGTCATCAGCGGCGAGGTCTATCAGAGCTGGAAGCGCGAGACGCTGGTCATCGACGACAACAACACCGAGCTGATTCTGCCCAAGCAGGAGCAGGTGCCCGGCGACTATTTCCGCAAGGGTGAGACGCTGCGCGCCGTCATCCAGCGCGTGGACAACACCAACGGCAATCCCAAGATCTTCATCTCGCGCACCGACCCCATGTTCCTGCAGAAGATGATGGAGAACGAAGTGCCTGAGATTCAGGACGGTCTGATCACCATCCACAAGGTGGCCCGCATCCCCGGCGAGCGTGCCAAGGTGGCCGTAGAGAGCTACGACGACCGCATCGATCCCGTCGGCGCCTGTGTCGGCGTCAAGGGCAGCCGTGTGCACGGCATCGTGCGCGAGCTGCACGGCGAGAACATCGACGTGTTGCCCTGGAGCGCCAACGACCAGATTATGATTGCCCGCGCCCTTTCTCCGGCCCGCGTCAACACCGTGAACCTGGACGCCGAAAACAAGAAGGCCGAGGTCTATCTCGATCCCGACCAGGTGTCTCTGGCCATCGGCAAGGGCGGCGCCAACATCAAGCTGGCCTCCATGCTCTGCGGCTACACCATCGACGTGTTCCGCGACGTGCAGGAGGGTGAGCAGCCCGAGGAGGACGACGTGGCTCTGGACGAGTTCAAGGACGCCATCGACCCCTGGATCATCGATGAATTGAAGAAGAACGGTTTGACCACAGCACGCCAGGTGCTCGGCACTTCGCGCGACTATCTCATCAAGAATATTGACTTGGAGGAGGAGACCGTGGACGAAATCATCCGTGTGCTGGCATCTGAATTTGACGAGGAGGAGACTGCAGAATGAGTATCAGACTGAATAAAGCCATCAAGGAATGCAACGTCGGATTGCAGACCGCTGTGGAGTTTCTTCAGAAGAAGGGCTTCACGGACGTTGAGGAGGATCTCAACGCCAAGATTTCCGACGAACAATATCAGGAACTGCTCAAGGAGTTCAAGCCCGACAGCGTGCTGAAGAATCAGGCCAACCTGATGCTGCAGCAGCAGAAGGAGGCCCGCGCCGCCAAGGAGCAGGCCCGCGAAGAGGCCCGTGCGGCCAAAGCCGCCGCCGAAGCCGCCGCTCGTGAGGCCGCTGCGGTGGAAACCCAGAAGCCGGCCTTCAAAGTTGTGGGCAAGATCGACCTCGACAAGAAGCCCGCGCCCAAGGCCGAGGAGCCCGTTGAGGAAGTGGCTCCCGCCGTGCCCGAAGAAAAGCCGGTGGAAACGCCCGAAGTGAAGGAGCAGCCCGTTGAGGCTCCCGCCAAGAAGTCCGAGCCCGCCGCAGAGCCCGCAGCACCCGTGGAAGCACCCGTTGCAGAAGCTCCCGAAGCTGAAGCGGAGGCAGAGCCCGCCGAAGAGGAAATGCCCCACACGGTGAGCAACAAGGAGGTGACACTGACGGAGGAGAACGGAATCTACAAGGTGCAGACCTCCGCAGCGCAGCCTCAGGGACTCACGGTGATGGGCCACATCGACCTGGATGCTCTCAACCAGAGCACCCGTCCCAAGAAGAAGACCAAGGAGGAGAAGAACAAGGAGCGCCAGCAGGCTCAGGCCGCCCAGCGCAACAAGCGCGCCCGCATCGGCGAACGTGTGGACATCACCAAGGTGGCCGGAGAGAATCGCCCCCAGAATGCAGTCAAGAAGAACAACCAGCCTCAGAATCAGTCCCAGGGCAAGGCGAAGAAAGGCAAGAAGAACCAGCCTCAGGTTGCAGAAGTCAGCGAAGAGGAGGTAGCCAAGCAGGTGCGCGAGACGCTCGCCCGTCTCACCGGCAAGAACCAGCAGTTCGGCTCCGGCGCCAAGCACCGTCGCGAGAAGCGCGAAGCCGTGCGTCAGGGCATGGAGGAGGAGCTGGAGCAGCAGCAGGCTGAGAGCAAGGTGCTCAAGCTGACGGAGTTCGTGACGGCCAACGAACTGGCCACCATGATGAACGTGCCCGTCACCAAGATTATCGCCACCTGTATGCAGATCGGTGTGATGGTCAGCATCAACCAGCGCATGGACGCCGAGACCATCAACCTGGTGGCCGAAGAGTTCGGCTTCGAGACCCAATACGTTTCGGCAGAAGTGTCGGAAGCCATTGTGGAGGCGGAGGACGACGAGGCCGATCTTGAGCCCCGCGCTCCCATCGTCACGGTGATGGGCCATGTCGACCACGGTAAGACCTCTCTGCTCGACTACATCCGTCAGACCAACGTCATTGCCGGTGAGGCCGGCGGCATCACGCAGCACATCGGTGCCTACAACGTGAAGCTGGAGGACGGCCGCCACGTCACCTTCCTCGACACCCCCGGTCACGAGGCCTTCACCGCCATGCGTGCCCGCGGCGCCCAGGTGACGGATATCGCCATCATCATCGTGGCTGCCGACGACGACATCATGCCCCAGACGAAGGAGGCTCTGGCCCATGCCACCGCAGCCGGCGTGCCCATCGTCTTCGCCATCAACAAGATAGATAAGCCCGCCGCCAATCCCGACAAGATCAAGGAGGGCCTGGCTGCCATGAACTTCCTCGTGGAGGAATGGGGCGGCAAATATCAGAGCCAGGACATCAGTGCCAAGAAGGGCACGGGTGTGAAGGAGCTGCTCGAGAAGGTGCTCCTGGAGGCAGAGATGCTCGACCTCAAGGCCAACCCCAACCGCAAGGCCACCGGCTCCATCATCGAGTCTTCGCTTGACAAGGGCCGCGGCTATGTGGCCACCGTGCTGGTGTCCAACGGCACCCTGCATGTGGGCGACATGATGCTGGCCGGCACCAGCTACGGCCGCGTCAAGGCCATGCTCGACGAGCGCGGCAAGCGCATCCAGTCCATCGGCCCCTCTCAGGCGGCCACCATCCTGGGTTTGAACGGCGCCCCGACTGCCGGCGACACCTTCCACGTGATGGACAGCGACCAGGAGGCCCGCGAGATTGCTTCGAAGCGTGAGCAGCTGGCCCGCGAACAGGGTCTGCGCACGATGAAGCGCAAGGGCCTGGAGGAGTTGGCTCACAACATCGCCCTGGGCGACTACCACGAGCTCAACCTCATCATCAAGGGCGACGTGGACGGCTCCATCGAGGCCCTGTCCGACTCGTTGCTCAAGCTCTCCACGGAGAAGATTCAGGTCAACGTCATCCACAAGGCCGTCGGACAGATTTCCGAGAGCGACGTCACTCTGGCCGCCGCTTCCGACGCCATCATCGTGGCCTTCCAGGTGCGTCCTTCTTCGCAGGCACGCCGTCTGGCCGAGCAGGAGGGTGTGGACATCCGCACCTATTCGGTCATCTACGACGCCATCGAGGAGGTCCGCGAAGCCATGGAGGGTATGCTCTCTCCCGAGATCAAGGAGGAGGTTACGGCTCAGGTGGAGGTGCGTCAGGTTTACCACATCTCGAAGGTGGGCACCGTGGCCGGCGCCTACGTCATCGAGGGCAAGGTCAGCCGCACCAACAAGGCGCGCGTCATCCGCGACGGCATCGTCGTGTTCACCGGCGAGATCAACGCCCTCAAGCGCTTCAAGGACGACGTCAAGGAGGTGTCCACCAACTTCGAGTGCGGCATCTCTCTGGTGAACTACAACGACCTGCGCGAAGGCGACATGATCGAGACCTTTGCCGAGGTTGAGGTGAAGGCCAAGCTCTAAGCCATAACAGAGAAGACCCGAGCCTATGGACATGCATTCGCTGATGAGCCCCGAAACCCTGAAGATGGCCGCCCTCGTCCTCATCGGACTGGTGGTGCTGAAGATGCTGACGAGCGGACTGCTGAAGTTCCTCTGTCTGGCCGCAGGCTTCATCCTGGGGCTCTACGTAGCGCTGAAATACACGGAGGTGATAGAATGGCTGAAAACGCTTTTCTGAAGGAGGTCGCCGAGAAGAAATACGAGTACGGCTTCGAGACGGAGGTCGATACGGAGATTCTCGAGAAGGGCCTCTCGGAGGATGTCGTGCGCCTGATTTCCCGGAAGAAGGGCGAGCCCGCGTGGCTGCTCGACTTCCGCCTGGAAGCCTTCCGCTATTGGCAGTCGCAGAAGCAGCCCTCCTGGGGCCATCTCACGCTGCCCGAGATCGACTATCAGGCCATCTCCTACTACGCCGACCCCACCCGCAAGAGTGCGACGAACGGCGGCAGCAAGGAGATTGACCCCGAACTCATGAAGACCTTCGACAAGCTGGGCATTCCCCTGGAGGAGCGCCTGGCGCTTTCGGGCACGGCGGTGGACGCCGTGATGGACTCCGTGAGCGTCAAGACCACCTTCCGCGAGCGTCTGGCCGAGAAGGGCATCATCTTCTGCTCCATCTCCGAGGCGGTGAAGGAGCATCCCGACCTGGTGCGCACGCATCTGGGCTCCGTGGTGCCCTATCGCGACAACTACTTCGCCGCGCTCAATTCGGCCGTTTTCTCCGACGGCAGCTTTGTCTATATCCCCAAAGGGGTGCGCTGCCCGATGGAGCTCTCCACCTATTTCCGCATCAATGCCCGCGGCACGGGCCAGTTCGAGCGCACGCTCATCGTGTGCGACGACGACGCCTACGTCTCCTATCTGGAGGGCTGCACGGCGCCCATGCGCGACGAGAACCAGCTCCACGCCGCCATCGTGGAGATCGTGGTGGGGGCCCGCGCCGAGGTGAAATACTCCACGGTGCAAAACTGGTATCCCGGCGACAGCGAGGGCCGCGGCGGCGTCCTCAATCTGGTCACCAAGCGCGGCCTGCTCAAGGGCGACGACAGCCGTCTGTCGTGGACCCAGGTGGAGACCGGCAGCGCCGTCACCTGGAAATATCCCTCCTGCGTCTTGCAGGGCGACCGCAGCCAGGCGGAGTTCTACTCCGTGGCCGTGACCAACAACTTCCAGCAGGCCGACACGGGCACCAAGATGATTCATTTGGGACGCAACACCAAGAGCACCATCATCTCCAAGGGCATCTCCGCCGGCCGTTCGCAGAACTCGTACCGCGGCCTGGTCAAGGTGGGCCGCAAGGCCGACGGTGCGCGCAACTACTCTTCGTGCGACAGCCTGCTGCTGGGCTCCCATTGCGGCGCCCACACCTTCCCCTATATCGACGTGCAAAACGACACCGCCGTGGTGGAGCACGAGGCCACGACCTCCAAGATCTCCGAGGACCAGCTCTTCTACTGCAACCAGCGCGGCATCGCCACCGAGGATGCCGTCGGCCTGATCGTCAACGGCTATGCCAAGGACGTGCTCAACAAGCTGCCCATGGAATTTGCGGTGGAAGCGCAGAAATTGCTCAATGTCTCGCTGGAGGGTGCGGTAGGATAAGAATAAACACACAAGCTCATGTTAGAAATCAATAATCTGCATGCCGGCATCGCGGGCAAGGAAATCCTCAAGGGCATCAACCTCACGGTGGCCGACGGGGAGATCCACGCCGTGATGGGCACCAACGGCGCCGGCAAGTCCACGCTGTCCAACGTCATCGTCGGCCATCCGGCCTACGAGGTCACCGGGGGCAGCATCCTCTTCAACGGGCGCGACCTCCTGGCCATGTCCACCGAGGAGCGCGCCCAGGCCGGCATCTTCATGTCGTTTCAGGCGCCCACGGAGATTCCCGGCGTGTCGATGACCAACTTCATGCGCGCCGCCGTCAACGCCCGCCGCAAGGCGCAGGGCAAAGAAGCGCTCTCTGCCGGCGACTTCCTCAAGCTGATGCGTGAGAAGCGCAAGATTGTGGAGCTGGACGCCAAGCTGACGTCGCGCTCCGTCAACGAGGGCTTCTCCGGCGGCGAGAAGAAGCGCAACGAGATCTTCCAGATGGCCATGCTCGAACCCACGTTCTGCATCCTCGACGAGACGGACTCCGGCCTCGACGTGGACGCGCTGCGCATCGTGGCCGAGGGCTTCAACAGCCTGCGCCGGGAAGACACTTCGGCCATCGTCATCACGCACTACCAGCGCCTCCTGGACTACCTCAAGCCCGACGTGGTCCACGTGCTCATCGACGGACGCATCGTCAAGACCGGCGGCCCCGAGCTGGCCGGCGAGATTGAGCGCCGCGGATTCGACTGGATAAAAGAGGAGGTGGGTCTCTGATGTCTGAGCAGCAATATATCGACTTTTACCGCGCGGAGCGCGACACAATCTTCGCCCGCAGCGACGAGCGCCTCAACGCCCTGCGCGACGGGGCCTGCGCCCTGCTCGAGCGGAAGGGCTTCCCCACGATGAAGGAGGAGCGCTACCGCTACACCGACGTGGCGCGCGATTTCGCCCCAGACTACGGCATCAGCCTCACGCCGGCGGAGGACGCCGCACCCTGCCCCGAAGAGTACGGCACGCTGGCCGACGCCTACGACCCCGTTGTGGCGCTCAACACGATGCTCGCCATGTCGTGCCGCGTGGTGCGCATCGGTCGCGGTGAGCGCCCGGAGCACCCCATACAGATCACCAACATGCTGCGCGGGGAGCATCCCGAGATGGTGTGCCGCCGCCTGATGATCATCGTCGAGGAGGGCGCCGAGGCCGACGTCATCATCACGGACCGTGCCGTCTCCAAGCAGCAGTTCCTCACCAATCAGGTCATCGAGGTCTTTGTGGCCGACGGCGCGCGCCTCAACCTCTACGAGATAGAGGAGACGCATCTGCTGTGTACGCGCTACAGCAGCCTCTTCATGCAGCTGGGGCGCGACTGCAGCGTCCACCACACGTCGCTCACGCTCTTCAACGGCCATTCGCGCAACCGCGTCGATGTGGCCCTGTGCGGGGAGTATAGCGAGGTGGTGATGAACGGCTGCGTCATTGCCGACAAGATGCAGCACACCGACTGCAACACGCTCATCGACCACCGCGTGCCCCATTGCGACAGCCGCCAGCTCTACAAATACGTCCTCGACGACAGCGCCGTCGGCGCCTTTGCCGGCCGCATCCTAGTGCGCGAGGGCGCTCAGAAGACCTCTTCGCAGGAGACCAACGCCAATCTCTGCGCCACGAAGACGGCGCGTATGTTCACGCAGCCCATGCTGGAGATCTATGCCGACGACGTCAAGTGCAGCCACGGCAGCACGGTGGGCCAGATGAACGAGGACGCCCTCTTCTACATGCGCCAGCGCGGCATCTCGGAGGCCGAGGCCAGACTGCTGTTGAAGTCGGCCTTCATCACGGAGGTTGTGGAGTGTATCCCCCTGGCGTCGCTGCGCGACAGGCTCCAGGTGCTGGTGGACCGCAGACTCAAGGGCGAACTCTCGAAGTGCGAGGGCTGTAAGCTTTGCGAATAGAGCCGGAGAGCGAGACAATGGAAGGACTGCTTCACTACATTTGGGCCAACAGGATCTTTCCTGCGACAGAAATGCGCACCACGGACGGACGTCTGTTGGAAGTCTTGGATGTGGGGCAGCACAACCGCGACCAGGGTTCAGATTTCTTCAATGCGAAAATCCGGTTGGACGGCACGTTGTGGGTTGGCAATGTGGAGATACACGAAAAGTCCGGTGACTGGTTCCGTCACGGACATGACAAGGATTCCCTCTACGACAACACCGTATTGCATGTCATTGCTGTTGACGATGCGCAGGCATTGACCAGTAACGGACTGTCGCCGGCACAGTTTGTTCTGACGATACCGGATGGCATCCTTGAGCGTTACGACGAACTGAGGCGTACGATGGACTATCCGCGCTGTCATCGTCTTGTGGGCGGGATGGAACCGCTGAAGACGCATGCCTGGATGGATGCCCTGTTGGTGGAGCGATTGATGGAGCGCAGCGAAAAGGTGCTCGGGAGGGTGGAGCGTTTCCGGGGCGATTGGGAGAGGGCGACCTTCGTCACTCTGGCACGCACATTCGGTTTCGGTCTCAACGGTGATGCTTTCGAACGTTGGGCGGAACATGTTCCCTTGCAGGCCGTCGGCAAACATCGCGACCACCTGGAGCAGGTGGCGGCCATCTTCCTCGGTATGGCGGGATTGCTGGAGCGTTGTCCTTCTAATACCGCTGCGTCGCAACTGACCCCTGAGGTGTTGCAGAGGGAGTGGCGCTTTCTGAGTGCGAAGTTCCAATTGTCGGAGACGATGTCACCGTCCGTGTGGCGCCACATGCGCATCCGTCCGCAGAATTTCCCGGAGGTGCGCATCCTGCACCTTGCACGTCTGTTTCATGAGGACCGATGTTCGTTGCACCGTTTTCTGGAGGTGAATGATGTCTCCGCCTTTGCCGGGACGCTTCGCCCGTGCGGCATCACGGAGGCCACCTGCCGTCTGCTTGTTATCAACACCGTTGTTCCCGTGCTCTACGCCTATGGCATTCAGCATCGCGATGAGACCCCGAGGGATAAGGCGATAGCCTTTTTGGAGGCGTTACCGGCAGAGGAAAACTATATCATGCGCCAATGGAAAGCCTGCGGTCTGAGTGTGTCCTCCGCAGGCGACTCTCAGGCGTTAATCCAGCTTAAGCGCGAATACTGCGACCGGCGCCGTTGCCTGCATTGCCGCTTCGGTCATGAATTTCTGTCCGTCAAAGCCTGATTTTTCTGCAGGACTATATTTTTAGACAAGGTAAGACAAATTACGGCAGTCGAAAATGCCTCTTAAAACCGTTCATTAATGAAATCAATGCATTTCATTAATGAAAACAATCGAATTCATTAATGAGTACGATAAAAGTCGTTAATGAAACGGATTCCGTACATTAGGCCGCAGAGCTTTTTCCTGAAAGAGTTGTCACATGGAATAACGACTCTTCGCTTGCTGACGGAGAATTTTCGTTGATATAATCCTGTATACTCCTCTTGTCGGAGATGGCAAAACCCTTTGCCTGCTCGTCATATTGACGGAAATCGTCAATGAACCACTCCTTCTCGTCACGGGTCATCATGAGCATGAACTTCTGCGGATAGCCACAATTAGTGATGCACATATAGGCTTCGGCCGTATCCGGCGAAAGCACGCGGATGGAGTCGGTCCTGATGCTGAGGTTCTCCCAGTCCTGCCCCATCACCCAATGGTCGTAGTCATAACCGGGAGGAATGTCGTCCTCGCCCTTTTCATGAAGTTCACGGAGAATTGTGCCCACCTGCGCCCTCATCATCTGCATATCCTTGCTGAGAAACCTCTCGTCGAAATCGTTTACGCTTCGAATATCGCCTTCGTGGCTGTTGTACCAGGGTATCACGGTGTCGTATATCTCCTTCACCCGTCGGGCGACTTCCTCCTTGATGTCGTCATCGCTGCGGTTCTGCTTCGCCTGTGCATTCGTGCAGGCATTCATGCAAAAGGCAAAAGCCACAAGAGCAATCAGAGCTGATATCGTCTTTTTCATGGTGTATGTCTTTTTGGGGGGTTCATCTGTTTTTCGCCCATGTGTTGGCCAGGATGGCGAAAACGATTACGATCAGTATGAAAACAGCTCCGGAACCGAGCTGCGCGTCCTTATTGTCGCCAAAAACAGGCAGTATTGCTATAAATCCGGCTGTTATCACGGAAATGACGGCCATAACGATACGCAGGCGGTTGATGTCGTACTTCTTCTTATCCTCTTCGTCAGCTGTGTTGTAACCGGCAATCAACATGTCGCCCTTGCCCATTATGAAGACGATGGCAAGGATGAGAAACAGAGCGGCAAACGCAATGCTGGTGATAATCATAGTATGGTAATTTAGGTTTTTCGCTGCAAAGATACGGATTCTTACTGAAACAACAAACAGTTTCCGATACACAAAAGGGTATTTTTTGTTGCAAGGTCATAAATAGTTACATAGAGTCTTGCGACAGATATTCGCGTGGAGTCATGCCAAATTCGGTTTTAAAGCACGTGGAGAAATATCGCGGATTGTTATACCCCACTTGTTCTGCCAGTTCGCCGATGCGGATGTTGGGATTGCTGTTCAGAATCTGACAGGCGGCGCGCATGCGTATGCTCCGGATAAACGATGTGGCATCCATGCCGGTCAAGGCTTTGAGTTTGCGATAGAGGGTGGCATGAGAGGCGCCCACCTCGCTCATCATCACATGGTGGTTGTAACCCGTATCAGCAATGTGACGGTTGACCGATTCTGTGCACCGGTTGAGAAAATCCCGGTCCACTTGAGTCATATCCCTGGCCTTTTGGAGCGCTTCGCTGAAGGAGACATCCTCCTTCGTATCCGCAACGTTGCTCATTGCATCCTTGAGACGATCCACCTGACTCGTCAGCATGAAAAGGGTTGCTTGAAGAGACGGGCGAACCTTCTCGTGCAGGCTGTGAGAGAGGTCGCTCATCAAAGTGAGAGGTGTCAGGAACTCATGAATAATTTTCGTGTAGAAGGAAAGACGTTGTTTGTAGAAGAATTCCTGTTCTTTCTTTTCTATCCGGAGGATATCCAACTGCTGTTTCCTGCGTTGTCTGTCCCTGAGAGTGCGAGTAAACGCAGCAATGACAGCAATGGAAGCGATTGCATAAAGCAGTCGGGCCCACCACCTCCACCACAGGGGGTGCAGAATTTCTATTTCCAAAACCTGCTCGTGTGCGTCACCGGCGTTATTGCCTTCAATGGGATGGTAGAGGAACCTGTAGCGGCCGGGTGAGAGGAGATTGTATCGGGCGATGTTGTCACCCATGTCGGTTTGTCTGAATTCTTTGTCGTAATCTTCCAACATATAACTGTAGCGCAAAGACGACTCGCGTCCGAAAAGAAGCGATGACAGGCGGATGGTGAGATCGTTCCGGTCGTACGGCAACACAATGCGGTGCGTGTAGGGCGGAGCTGCATCGAGGACCTTGTCGTCGTTGTCCACGGAGGCGCCATTGACGATAATGTCGGAGATATAGGCTTGGGGTTTGCCGGAGATGCCGAAATTGTTCTGAGGCACGACGCGAATGAGATGCTGGCGGTTGAGAAAGCAGACCGACCCGTCGGAGAGCAGCGTGCTTTTCGTGCTGCCGAAATAATTGGCGGGCAGGCCGTCGCTGGTGGTGTAAAGTTGCATCTTCGCGGGCCGGCCGCCGGCTTCCGCCGACATTTGCAGAATACCATAGCTGGTGGTCATCCAAAAGTTGCCGTACCGGTCGATATCCATGCTGTGCACATTGTCTCCGGGAATGCCCAGTTGCCCGCTGACGCTGCGGAACGCGTCTTTCTCGGCATCATAAAGCAAAAGGCCCGGCTCGCTGGTGCAAGCCCAGATTCGCCCGTGCCTGTCTTCTGCGATGCGGAAGATGCCTCCAAGTTGATAATCTCCGGTTTCGTCGTGCGTGTCGGTGATGGCGCCCGCGTCATCCGGGTCGATAATGCCTTTTTTGTTGATGTGTGTGTACAGGGTAACTCGGGCATCGGAAAGCCGTGTTCCCCGGATATGGGCGATGCCGCCTACGAGTCCCAGCCACAGATGGCCTTCGCGGGGCCGGTAGATGGAGAGCGTGTGCATGGTGGAGATGTCGCTTTTGCCGATGCGTCCGACAAAATGTCCCCGGCCTCCCCTCTCCAAAAGATAGAGCCCATACCATGTGCCGATGAGGGTGCTGTCTGAGGCCAGTGTGCAAAAGGCGTAGATGTCGCCGACCCGAAGCCAGGAGGAATTCCCGGGAGTGACGTGCCTGACAACCCTTCCTCCGGAGATTTCGTGGAAGCCGTCGCCTGCTGTGCCGACATACGTGGTCCCCGTGCCGTTATCATACAGGGCATTGATGCGGGGAATGGTGTTCCAAATGCTGCTGTCTGATAAATTTGTGACGTCAAATTGTGACATAATGGGACAGGTTTGACGCAGGAAAGCCGGCCTTTCGGTCCGGAACGAGGCGCTGTAGTTCTGTCTGCGGTAGACACCCTGTGTCTCAGTCGCCGCCCAAACGTTGCCGTTGCGGTCCATGCAGAGACTCCGCACATTGGCTCCTCTGAGCGAAACGCCGGTCTCGACGTTGGAATATATTCCCCCGTCGGTAGCGAGGATAAGTTCACGCCCGGCTTCGTCATACAGCATATCATTTACGATGCAATAGTCGAATCCGGCATGATGGCGCAGCGTTTCGCCTGTGAGGCTGTACAATCCCTTCTGATCGGTGCCGATCCAAAGTGTGCCTCCGTTGTCGGTGTGGGTTGCGCGCGGGCTTATGGCTTCCGTGCCGGCGAGAGCAAGGCATTCTCCTCTTTTGTCAATGCGGAAGATGCCGTCGCTGCCCGTCACTACCACAACATCCCCCTGCGGTGTTTCGCTCAGGTGAGAGATGGCTTTGGACGGTATGTCCGGAATGCGGATGTATTGGTTATTCCCGTCTTTCTTAAAAAGTCCCGCATTCGTGCCGACCCAAAGCCTCCCGCTGCTGTCACAGAGCAGCGACTGAATGAAATCACTGCCTCCGAAATGTGCGATGCGGATCCGTTGGGTGCGCAAATCCAGGCCGTTGAGTCCGAAGAACGAGCCGGCATACAGGCAGTCGTTGTCAAAGGCCAGACATTTGATGTCGCACGAACTGAACGTGTAGGGGTGCGACACATTGTTGCGGTATATTTTGGCCGAATAGCCGTCGTAGCGTATTAGCCCGAGGCGGGTGCCTATCCACATATATCCGTCGCTTCCCTGACGGACGGCAGAGGCTTCTTCACAGGGCAGACCGTCAATATGCTGCCAAACTTCCTGTACGCTCTGTCCTTTTAAGGGAGCGGCGAGAAGCAGCAAAAGAGCAGTGAAAAATGTCTTTTTCATGGGTTTCATGCTGCAAATATAGACAAAATATGTTCATTTTAAGTTCTGTTTATGTGGAAAAAATCCTGCAAAAAGCGTAAAAGAACTCATTTTGTACATGTTTGAACTTATTGATCTCTCCGCTTGTGCGGCAGGTCGCTACTTTTGCACTGCGTTTGGATAAACACAGACAAGACTAATCCATAAAAAAGAAAAACATGAAGAAGAATTTAGCAGCCTTGTGCCTTTGGACAATGGCATGTGTGGCAGGAAACGCTGCCACGCTGAAAGAACTCAGGGTGGAGAATCTGCGTGCGCCTCTCGGCGTGGACACTGCAACACCGCATTTCAGCTGGCAATTGGAAAGCGGCACCCGAGGATGCCGTCAGACCTCTTATCACATCATCGTGCGCGACGCGTCAGGTGCAGAGGTGTGGAATTCGGGTAACGTGACCGGTGCGGAGCAGTATGGCGTAGCCTATTCAGGCAGCCCTCTCGCAGCAAATGCGGCATACACGTGGACGCTGCGTGTGCAGACCACTGACGGTGAGGCGGAGGCGTCGTCCGCATTCGAAACAGCTTTTATGGATGCCTCCCAATGGAAAGCCAAATGGATTGGTGAAGGCGAAGGAGAAAAGTACAGCAAGTATGAGATAAAGTTCGAAACCCCGGTGCGGGCCCGCTACCTGCGTCTGAATGTGACAGCATTGGGGCATCGTGCATCCACGGATGCCGGATATTCTTTCGTGCAACTGGATGAGGTGGAAGTGTATGCGGGAACGGAAAATGTGGCGCTCTCCGCCGGCGTTTCGGCATCCAACACCTGGAGCCTGCCTCAATACGGCTGGGATCTGAGTTTTGTCAACGACGGAAAGATAAAGGATGCCGGCCGCAACGGGTGGACGACGCAACAAAATCCTGCAACGCCCGTCACATTGGTGTTGGATCTCAAAGAAGAAAAGGACGTGGATCGCATCGTGCTCTATCCCCGCCAGAACGATCACGCTGTGGGGGACGTTACGAAGGCTGCTAACTTCCCGGCATCGTTCACCGTCGACGCGAAGTTGAATACAGGGGCTTATGCCGAAAAATACCGGGTAATCAACGAGGATGCTCCCATCATCCCCACAGCGGGCAAACGTGTTCCCCTTATGGCAAGGAACTTCAGCGTCAGCGGGAAAGTGAAGCGTGCCCGCATCTATGCCTCGGCGCTGGGCGTGATGACGATGAAACTCAACGGACAAAGGGTGACGGATGCCGTGCTGGAACCGGGCGAGAGTGAATACGAAAAAACGATACTCTATTCCACCTACGACGTGACAAACCTTCTGAAGGAAGGCAAAAACACGCTTCTGGCCGAGGTGGCGGGCGGAATATACAATATCGATTACCTCGCAGGACGCTTCTCCAAGGGCGAAGTGACCAACAACGGCACCCCGGCACTCATTGCCGAACTGCTCATTGAATACACTGACGGCGCGACAGAGCGTCTCGTCACCGATGAGACTTGGCGTTGGAAGAGCGGGCCGACGCTCGGCTCAAACTGGTGGGGCGGTGAGGATTATGATGCCCGACTGCAGATTCCCGGCATTGGCGATGCGGATGCGGACCTCTCGCAATGGGAGCCGGTGCACATCGTGACACCCCATTTCCAAAGTCCGCACAGCGGAGTGAGCGGTCACGGCGTGTTGCGCAGCCGTATGTACGAACCTCTGCGGGTGGTGGAGGAATGGCCGGCTGTCAGTGTGAAGACCGTCAGCAGCGGAGGCTATACGTTGCGTATGGTGGATTTCGGACGCAACTTTGCGGGCCAATATCGTTTCCGCCTGAAGGGCAGGGCCGGACAGAAAATCAGTCTGCGGTGCGGCGAAAGTCTCAATCCCGACGGCAGCGTGTATATGGAGAATTTCTACACGGGGCCTGCCGACACCTATGAGGAATACACCTTTCGCGGTGACGAAGCAGGCGAAGAATGGGGGCCGGAGTTCATGTATCACGGTTTCCGCTATCTGCAGATTATCGGTCTGGACGAAGAGCCCGACGCAGCCGCCTTCACCGCCATGCGCATACGCTCCGCAATGGAGAATGTAGGGACGGTCGTGACCTCCAACGCCCTGGTCAATGACATACACGTGATCTGCCGCGACGCCATTGCCTCGCAACTCTACAACAGCATCACCGACTGTCCGCACCGCGAGAAACTCGGGTGGCTCGATGTGCCCAATGAAATGTATGTCTCGTTGAGCTCCAACTTCAACATGCAGAACTTCTATAAGAAGGTCGTTATGGACTGCTTCGATGCGCAGCAATCCGACGGATGGGTGCCTTCCGTGGCTCCTTTCTACATGAATGTGTACGGCGACGACCCCAACTGGGGCGGTGCCGCCATCCTGGTGCCTTATCGCAACTGGCGCTACTATGGCGACAAGAGCCTGATGGAGAAGCATTATCCCCAAATGAAACTCCTGATGTCCCACTATGCGGAAAACACTTCCGGCTACCTGATCAACAACGCCTTCAGCGTGCTTTCCGATTGGGGACAGGAGACCGCAGGGGTGTCGCCCATGGTGCCGACGGAATTTACGGAAACCACAACCTATTACTACCTGGCCGCATCCATGGCGGAGATGGCGGCAGAGCTGGGTTATGATGCCGATGCGACGGCCTACAGTGATCTGGCTGCGAATATCAGGCGGGCATTCAACAACAAATTCTACGACGCTGCCACCGGCGTTTACACCAGCATCAACGGCGGAGGCGGCAGACAGAGCGAGCAGGCGATGCCTCTATACTACGGACTTGTGCCGGAAGGCGACGGGGAGAAGGTGTGTGCCGTGTTGGCGGACCGCGTTCGTCAGGACGGCTATAAGATAAAGACCGGCGAGATTGCACTCAAGTGCGTATTCATGAGTCTGGCCCGGTACGGCTACGACGACATCGTATGGCAAATGGCCAATCAGACAGACTGTCCAAGCTATGGCTATTGGGTAAGAGAGGGCTACACGACAACACCCGAATACTGGGATGTGGGTGCTTTCTCCAGGAACCACTGCATGATGGATCATATAGAGGAATGGTTCTTCACCCGCTTGGGCGGAATCCAGAACACAGGGATGGCATTCAGCACTTTGCGTATCGCTCCGTTTGTGCCGCAGGATTTGCAGAGCTGCGATGTTGCCACCGAGACGATGTTCGGACTGGTGCGTTCTTCGTGGAATCGTGACGGAGAGAAACTGCTGTGCCGTTTTGACGTTCCCTTCGGCGCCACAGCCACTATTGTAGTGCCTTGTGACAAAACAAAACACTTGGCCGAGGGCGGAGAGCCGTTGACAGGGGAATCGGCCGGCGTTATCAGTGTGACGTACGGAGATGGAAAAGCCACGGTTGTGTGTGGCGGCGGCAGCTATCTATGGGAAGTGGCGGACGGAGAGTCTCCCACAGCAGTAAAAGTCGGATGTACAGTACCCGAGGATGGTATACTGTATCCGATTTACGACATTTTCGGTCGCTATTACGGTACCACATCGGATGTCACGCATTTGGACTCGGCAACCAATCCTATGTTGCATCCCAACAAAATCTATATAGTTAACCGTCAGAAAAAACTTGTGAAGTAGAGTCGCTCTTCTCCTTCAATTTCTTTTGAGACAAACGTACTTCGCTTCTGCAGACAGAATCTGCGGGCGCGGAGTACATTCCGCAAAAAAAAGACCCGCCGTTTGAGGCGGGTCTTCGGTTGTTGTTGTGTGAGAGTCGGAATTTACTCGGCGGGGCAAACGCAAGCGGCGCTGTCGGCGCAGGCGCTGTCGCAAACGGCGCTGTCGGGGCAGGCACAAGCAGCAGCGCAAGCGCTGTCAACCTGGCAGGAATCTGCACACTCGCCCTTGCCGCACTTGTTGCCGCAGCAGGAAGCGAAAGAAACAGCCACTACAGCGGCGAAAATCAATGCAATCTTTTTCATTTTTCTGCTTTTTTTATACTGTGAAACAATCTTTGTGTTCTAAAACCGCCACAAAAATACGGCATTTTGGCGAAACAACCATACGGGAAAACAAAAAAATCTCCTTTATCTTGCTTTTTTTCATACCTTTGTAGCGAAAAATGTAAAAAACGCCCCAATCTGCTCCCATGAAACTCTTAGGCAACATCATCTGGCTCGTCTTCGGCGGCATCGAACTCGCGCTGGGCTACATCTTCAGCGGCGCGCTGCTCTGCCTCACCGTCGTCGGCATCCCCTTCGGATGGCAGCTCTTCAAACTCTCCGCACTGGCCCTGTGGCCTTTTGGCAAGGAGGTGCGGCAAAAAGAACAGGGCACGGGATGTCTGCCCCTGCTGATGAATCTGCTCTGGATCATCATCGGCGGCTTCTGGCTCGCCGTCGGCCACGCCTTCCTCGGCCTCGTCTTCTCCATCACCATCATCGGCATCCCCTTCGGCCTGCAGCACTTCAAGCTGGCTGTGCTCATCCTCACCCCCTTCGGTCACGAAGTGGTCAGCGGACCCCGCTCCTCGGGCGGCAAGGCGCTATAAGAGGTTGATGCCGTAGATCTGTTTCACCTCACTCATGACGAAGGTGCTCTCGATGGAGGCCACCGTCTCGATGTCGCCCAGTTTGGTGAGGACAAACTCCTGATACTGCTTCATGTCCTTCGCGCGTACCTTAAGTAAATAATCGTACGCGCCCGAGGTGTTGTAGCACTCCGTCACCTCGGGGATGTGCATGATGCGCCGCGTGAAGGCGTCGGCCAGTTCGTGGTTGATCTGCTTGAGCTTCACCTTGCAGAACACCAGCAGGCCCTGCCCCAGCTTCTCGGGGTCGAGCACGGCGACGTACTTGCGGATGTAGCCCTTGCGCTCCAGGCGCTTCTGACGCTCGAAGACGGGTGTGGGCGAGAGGTTGACGGCCTCGGCCAGCTCTTTTGTGGTCAATTTTGCGTTGCGTTGCAGCGTGCGGAGTATCTGCAAATCAGTCTCATCCAGTTTTTCCATAGCGTTTTTCGGAATGTTATTCTACAGGAGGGGCGTTTTGGGCCCCCGAGGAGGAAATATTTTCTATTACGGCTGCAAAATTAGTGATAAATTCCGAATTGAGCAAGAAATTTGGAGAAAATCTCCAATCGCCGTACCTTTGCACCCGAAAAACAACAAAAACCAAATCATTAAAGAAAGGAGAACAGCTATGAGCACACAAAACAACTACCGATTCGAGACTCTTCAGCTCCATGTGGGGCAGCCTAATCACGATCTACCCTCCGACGCCCGTGCGGTGCCCATCTATCAGACCACCAGCTACGTGTTTCGCAACTCGCAGCACGCCGCCGACCGTTTCGGACTGCGTGACGCCGGCAACATCTACGGCCGTCTGACCAACTCCACGCAGGGCGTCTTCGAAGACCGCGTGGCCGCCCTCGAAGGCGGTGTGGCCGGTCTGGCCGTTGCCAGCGGCGCCGCTGCCATCACTTATGCGCTGCAGAACATCCTGCAGGCCGGAGACCACCTCGTGGCCGCCGACAACCTCTACGGCGGCAGCTACAACCTCATCACCCACACGCTTTCGGGTCAGGGTGTGAGCAACACCATCGTCAACGTGAACGACCTCAAGGCCCTCGAAGCCGCCATCCGGCCCGAGACGAAGGCCGTCTTCGCCGAGACCTTCGGCAACCCCAACAGCGACGTGCTCGACATCGAAGGCGTCGCCGCCGTAGCCCACCGTCACGGCCTGCCCCTCATCGTGGACAACACGTTCGGCACGCCCTACGTCATCCGACCCCTGGAGCACGGCGCCGACATCGTGGTGCACTCCGCCACCAAGTTCCTCGGCGGTCACGGCACCTCACTGGGCGGCGTCATCGTGGACGGCGGCAAGTTCGACTGGAAGGCCAATGCCGACAAGTTCCCCACGCTGGCCAAGCCCGATCCCTCGTATCACGGCATCGTGTTTGCCGACGCCGTCGGTGCTGCCGCCTACGTTACCCGCATCCGTGCGGTGCTGCTGCGCGACACCGGTGCCGCCATCTCGCCCTTCAACGCCTTCATCCTGCTGCAGGGTGTGGAGACGCTGAGCCTGCGCGTGGAGCGTCACGTGGAGAACGCCCTCAAGGTGGTGGACTTCCTCTCCAGGCACCCCAAGGTGGCCCGCGTCAACCATCCCGCACTGGCCTCGCACCACGACCACGCACTCTACACGAAATACTTCCCCAAGGGTGCCGGCTCCATCTTCACCTTCGAGATTAAGGGCGGACAGGAAGAGGCCTGGAAGTTTATCGACGCGCTGCAGATCTTCTCGCTGTTGGCCAACGTGGCCGACGTGAAGAGCCTGGTGATCCACCCCTACACGACGACCCATTCGCAGCTCTCGCCCGAGGAGCTCGCCGAGCAGCACATCACCCCCGCCACCGTGCGCCTCTCCATCGGCACGGAGCACATCGACGACATCATCGACGACCTGAAGCAGGCGCTGGATAAAATTTGAGAATTGATAATTGAAAATTGAAAATTGACAATTAAATTATAACAGGAAAACGACTATGGCAAAGATTGCAAAAAAACTGACTGAGCTCGTCGGCAACACGCCGCTCTTGGAGCTCGGCAAGTATTCACAGGAGAAGGGCCTCGAGACGCCCGTCATCGCAAAAGTAGAGTATTTCAACCCCGGCGGCAGCGTGAAAGACCGCATCGCTCTGTCCATGATCGAGGACGCCGAGAAGAAGGGGCTCCTCAAGCCCGGTGCCACCATCATCGAGCCCACCAGCGGCAACACCGGCGTGGGGCTGGCTCTGGTGTCGGCCGTGAAGGGCTACAAGCTTATCCTCACGATGCCCGAGACGATGAGCGTGGAGCGTCGCAACCTGGTGAAGGCCTACGGCGCAGAGGTGCGTCTGACCTCCGGCAAGGACGGTATGCCCGGCGCCATCCGCGCCGCCAAGGAGCTCAAAGAGAGCATCCCCGGCAGCATCATCCTGCAGCAGTTTGAGAACGGCGCCAACCCCGCACGTCACTATGCCACCACCGGCCCCGAAGTGTGGGAGCAGACCGGCGGCGAGGTGGACATCTTCGTGGCCGGCGTAGGCACCGGCGGCACCGTCAGCGGTGTGGGTAAATATCTCAAGGAAAAGAAGCCCGGCGTCAGGGTGATTGCCGTGGAGCCCAAGTCGTCCCCCGTGCTCAACGGCGGACAGAGCGGCCCCCACAAGATACAGGGCATCGGTGCCGGCTTCGTGCCCGCCACCTACAATGCCGGCGTGGTGGACGAGGTGTTTGATGTAGAAAATGACGACGCCATCCGCACGGGACGTCAGCTGGCTAAGAGTGAAGGCCTGCTGGTGGGCATTTCGGCCGGAGCAGCCGCTTTTGCTGCCGCCGAAATCGCCAAGCGTCCGGAAAACAAGGGGAAGAAGGTCGTGGTGCTTCTGCCCGACACGGGCGAGCGCTATCTCTCTACCGTGCTCTATGCTTTCGAGGACTATCCTCTCTGACCGGCCGTCTGTTTGACTCTTGTTTCAGGAATGTCTGCGTCGCCGGGAGGCGCTGCAGACATTCTTCTTTTTCGTCACTCTATGTCGAAGAGGTTGCAGAAGCCGCTCAGGCGGAAGATTTCCTTCACGTCTTCGCGCAGATGCGTGATGGTCACGGCGCCGCCGTGCTGCTCGCTGTTGCGCTTGAGCTGCATGAAGAAGCGCAGGCCCGAGGAGCTGATGTACTCCAGCTCGCTGCAGTCCACGGTGACGGGGCGATCGGTCAAAGCAACGATTTCGTTCAGGCGGTCGCTCATTTCGGTGGTGGCTAAGGTGTCGAATTCGCCGATGAGGGCCACCGTTGCCCCATCGTCGTGTGTCTGGATGTTGATCTTCATGTTGCTTGTGTGGTTTAGATTGTGTATGTTTTGTTCATGCTCAGGATGTTCTGCCCGTCGTCGCTGCGACGGTAGCTGACGCTGTCCATCAGATTCGTGTAAAAGTAGATGCCCAGTCCGCCCTCGCGGCGTGCATCGATGCTGCCGCTGACGTCGGCCTCGGGCCGGGCTGTCGGGTCGAAGGGTGCGCCGCTGTCGCTGAGTGTCAGCGCGATGTAACGCCCGTCGGCGTCGCTGGAGGCCGTGATGTTCAGCGTGATGAGGCCGCTGGTGCCTTCGGGATAGGCGTAGTTGATGACGTTGACCAGCGCCTCCTCCAGAGCCAGATTCATCTCGCGTGTCTGCTTGGAAGTGAGGCCGATGGCATCACAGTATTCGCCCAGCAGCGTCTTGGCCCGTGTCAGTTCGGAGAGGGTGTTGGAGAGGGTGAGGGAAGGATGCTGCGCCGGTGCGTTGTTGACCACGCACATCACGGCCATGTCGTCGGCCTGTGCCTGTCCCTCAGCGAAGCGGCAGGTGGCCTCGAGGATGCGGTTGGCCGTGTCGGCCGCCGTCTCGCCGGAGCGCTCTGCAACGATGTCGTGCAGGCGCTGGAGGCCCATCAGCTGGTGCTGCGCGCTGCGCGCCTCGGTGATGCCGTCGGTGTAGAGCACCAGAGACGAGCCCTCGGGGAAGAGGCAGCTGTGGCGGTGGAAGCGGTAGTCCCCCTGGAAGCCGATGGGGATGTCGGGCTCAATATCCATCACGCGGCCGTCGAGCAGCGGAGGATTGTGGCCGGCACAGCAGTAGCTCAGCAGCCCGTGACGGCGATCGAGCCGGCCCACGAAGGCGGTGACGAACATCATGCCGGGATTGTGTTCGGAGAGCAGGCTGTTGAGCTCGCCGACGATTTCATCGGGCGCGCTGCAGCGGCGTACGGCGCTGCGGAAGAGCGTGACGGTGGTGCCCATCATCATGGCGGCCGAGACGCCCTTGCCCGACACGTCGCCCACGATGAACCAGAGCATGCCGTCCTTCTCGAAGAAGTCGTAGAGGTCGCCGCCCACATCCTTCATGGGCATGAGTCGGGCGGAGAGGCCCTCGGGGAAGTCGGTGCGCAGGATGCCCATCTGGATGTTGTGGGCCACCTTCATCTCGCTCTGTATCATGCGCTGGTTTTCCTCCGCCTCGTCCAGGCGGGACATGTCGCGGATGTTGCGCCGCACGATGTAGAGAATCAGCACGATGCAAATCAGCAGCAGGAAGAATATGACGATGTCCACCAGCAGCGTTTCGCCGTAGATGGCGCTTTGGGGGCAGGAGAGAATCACCTGCATGTTGTAGTTGCCGACCTTCATGCTGTCGGTGAAGCAATTATCGGGGATGGCAAGCGATGTGCCGGAGGTCACCAGCACGTTGCCTGCTACGTCGATCAGGCGGCACACGCTGCCCTTGTAGGGCTCTGCCCCCTTGAGGATGCCTTCCAACCAGTCCAGCGTGACGTCTATGGCAATCACACCGACGGGGCGGTCCTCGTCATCGTGAATCGGCAGGGAGAATGTGCTCACATAGCGGCCGCCGTATTCCTCAACGTAGTACGGGCGGACCCATCGGCCGTGGTTCCTGTCGGCGATGATGCCCTCGCGATACCATTCCAGCTTGAAATAGTCGTGGTGAGGGCCGCCCACCTGTTCGTCGACAATCTTGTCGCCGACGCGGTGGCTGACGAGTTCAAACCAATGGCCCTTCTCTGGGAAATAGTCCGGCTCGAAGGCGATGCAGACGGCCATCACGTTGGGGTAGTTCTTCAGCATGCCGCGGGTGAGAACGGTGAGGCTGTCGGGGTGGTGCTGCATGCGCAGGACGGCGGGCCTCAGCACGTTGGCTGCGTTCCCGGCGTCGTAGAGTTCGAAAAAGAGTTGCTGCTCCACGATGCGAAGCTCGCGCTGCATCAGCTGGTGCGCCACATCCTCGTCTTTACTGACTTCTATGAAATATTGCACCCCCAGGGCCGCGATGATGACCGTCATGATGAGCAGGACGCTCAGTTTGTCGCTTTTCGGCATGGAGGGCAGTTTTATCTTCATCTTGCTGTGTTTTTACAGGGCGTGATGGTCTATCTCTTCCTGGATTTCGTCTTTGGCCTTCTGTTGCTGCGACTCCCCGGGATCTTCCGTGTAGTAGCCCTTCTGTGAGGAGAGGCCGTCAACGTAGTCGCGTGCAGTGATGCCCTTCTCGTTCTGATGGTGCCACAGCTCTTCGTAGTCGTGGTTGTAGTCGGCGCTGGGCACCACGTTGGTGTCGAACTGCATCTCGATGTACGAACTGTCGGCGAAGTTGCCGTAGCAATAGACGTAGTGGTGGACGTAGCCCGTATTCTTGATGGTGTTGAACTCCAGATGGACGAAGCCTTTCTTGTGGGGCAGGACCACGATGGGCAGCTCGTCGCGGGGCACCAGACAGCCGCACGAGGTCTGTATCTCCTGAATGAAGAGCGGATGCTTGGAGACGTTTTCCACCTCATAGGTGACGCCCATCATTTCGCCCTGAATCACGGGGTAGTAGTGGCGGATGGGGTCCGTGACGATGACGGAGACGGGATGCAGCTGTTTCTTGCACGCGGAGAGCGCCGCAAGCGCCACAAGAAGGAGGGCGGTGAAACGGACAAGACGGATCATGGGGAGCGGAGGTATTGGCAGTCGGTTTAATAGGCCTCGATTTCATCGATGGCCATAGTGTGAACTTCGGGGTTGCGGAAGAAGCGCAGGACCAGCGTGCCGCGTTCGGCCCAGGCGGGCACGTCGAACTCCACCGTGGTGCGTCCCGAGGGGGCCAGGACGGGCGAGGGCACCATGCTGGCAATCTCGCGTCCGCCCGAGGAGAGGGTGACGCGCAGAGGCAGGGCGATGCGGAACTGGATGTTGGTCGTGAGGCCTACACGCACGCGGCGGTAGCGACGGCCTGCAGGCAGCGCGATGTTGAGCGAGGGATCGGCCGAGGAGAGCAGCTGGCCGCAATGGTAGTTGCTCGGCAGTCCGGCCATGCCGTCGGTGAGCACGGACAGGTCGCTGTAGTCCTCATCCAGTCGGCTGAGGGCCGTGAGGGGCTGGTGGAGCAGGAGGTTGCCCTTCTGTCCGGAGCAGAGGTCGAGCATCTGCCTGTAGTCGCTGATGTAGTTGTCCACCGTCCAATACGACTCGCTGTAGATGCGGGTCTTCCAGGTCTTGCCGTTCATGTTGACGACGGAGACGTCGTCGATGCTGTCGAGGCGCGCCAGCAGCGCGCGTGCTTTGGCGACTTCATCGGGTGTGATGCCGTCGAGGCGCATCAGTTCGAGGCGCGTCAGCGTGACGGCGCGCAGGATGCGGTTGACGCCCGACTGTTCGCTGCCTGAGGTCGAAGCGGCCAGCCGCTCCATCTTGCCGTAGAATTCCAGGAATTTCTCTTTGGGCAGATAGCTGCGCAAGGCGGCTGCCACGCCGTCGTAGAGGGGCAGTTTGCGGCCGGTGGAGACGACGTAGTCTTCCTGCTCCATCCGGAAGTGCGCCAGCGTCTCTCCCGCATTGGGGAACAGCCGGCGGCAGGTCTCTGTGAGCACTTCACGCCAATCGGCGTCGGGCGAAGAGAGCAGGGCGGCCAGCACGTAGGTGTTGATGCGGTTGTAGGTGCTGTAGTCGTGGCCGCTGCCGTTGAGGAAAACACCGTTCACGCCCGAGCGGGCATAGAGTTGCAGACGGCGTTGCATGACGGTGTAGATGGGGAAGGGTGTGTAGTAGTCGTCGAAGTTGTTGATGTAGTCCCACACATAGACGTTGCGGCACATGCTGCTCCAGTCTTTCAGAAGCTGCTCGAACTTCTGCTCCTGAGGCGTTTCGGCGGCCGAGAGCGGATAGTCCATCGCGCTGACGAGAACGCCGACGTTGTCGGGAAGGGGCGCCTTCGGCAGCTGCTTTGTGGTGAGGTAATACGAGGTGAAGAACGTGTGCTTGGGATAGTTCCCGGCGAGTTTGTCCAGAAGGGCAAACACGGCAGGGGAGGCGTCGGTCGGGGTGCATCCCAGCTCGCGGCAGCGGGCGCACTGGCAGACGATGTCATTGTCGTTGGGCAGGATGGCAAAGCGCTGCGGGTTGTTTGCGCCGTACTCCTCGTCGATAAACTTGGAGATGTAGATCAGCAACTGCGGCGAGGAGAAGCAGAACTGCTTCTTGACGGTGTTGCCGCCGACGTTGGCGTAGATGCTGTTGGAGTGGTGTTCGGGCACCACTCTGGAGAGGTTGTGCCCCCAGATGGCCCAGTCGCGGTCCACACAGTTGAGCCCCAGCTCCTTTTCGTCGCACATGAAGCTGTAGGGCAGATAAATCTCGCGGTAGTCAAACGTCTCGTCGTTGGCCGTGGCCGGCATCCGGTGGCAGGCATAGATGACGGCCATCGTCAGAAGGAATAAAACGGGACGGCAGATGCGTTTCATAACGGTATGTTTTGATGTTAATATTCGGGGGTCAGAATGCTGTATGTACTTGGAATGTGATGCTGAAAATGTTGCGGTAGGAGTCCTTCAGCGTGCCTTCCGGGGTGCGGTAGGGGTTGTAGCAGGTGTTCCAGTTGCCCGCCAGTCCGAGAGCGAGATGGCGCGTGCAGAGATACTGGAAGTCGATGCCCACCATGCCATTGGTGTGCGAGAGGTTGCGCAGCGAAGTCTGGTCGAAGAACGAGAGTTCGGGGAATGAGCCGAAGCCCGTCGTCAGCGCCACGGAGGACACGTTGTCGTCGTTGAAGAAGAGTTTGCCCTTGAGCATGATGTTGTAGTAGAAGTTCGAGGCCATCACCACCAGGTCGGCGCCGCCGCTGACTCTGAAGCGCTCCCAGGCCTTCTCCACCGAGGGGTTGAAGAGCCAGAGGTTGTATTCGTCTTTGTTGGCCGTCACGGCGTCGCCTGCGCTCAGGAAGAGATACGACTCGGGCGTGCGGCGATAGCCCAGCTTCAGCGTGGGGGTCCATCCGCGCGGGGCGGCGTAAGAGGCGGAGACGTTGACGCCCACTTTGTTGAAGTAGCGCGTGGAGACGGCGGCGTTGGCCATGCCGCTCCAGCGGCTGCTGAACTGGTGTTCCCATTGGGCCATGAATTCCAGGCCCACGCCGCCCGATTCGTTCTCCTCTTCGCTGTGGTATCCGTCGATGCCCTTGTAGCTGATCTGCCCCGTCCAGGTGTCGCGCTTGCCGAGGCGGCTGTAGGCCACGGAGGCGATGGAGTAGAGGTGTCCGACGGAGGCCAGATTGGCCGCCTTCGTGTCGTAGAAGGCGCCGGTGTAGTTCAGGTCCACGCGGTTCTTGAAGCTGCGGAATCCGAGGTAGCGCATGTGCTCATACCACTCCTGCTGCTCGGCGTTGCTGGGGTTGTAGTTGCGGCGCTGCAACTCGTAGGCCTGGGGCCACTGCTTGAGCTGTTCGTGGGCCAGGCCTTTGGTGTAGAGCAGCTCCTTGTTGAGCGGGTCGTAGACCAGCGCCGTGTCGACCACTTCGAGGGCGATGTCGGCCATGCGCTCCTTGAGGAGCAGTTGGGCCCATTCGGTGGAGATGCCGGAGAAGGCGGCCGTGTATTGCGGTGCGGTCCATTCGCTGTCGCCGTGGCTCGGGTGCACCAGTGCGAGCGCCTCCGAGGGGCGTCCCTGCTGCTGCAGCGCAACGGCCTGCTTGATGACGAAATACGGTTTGTCCGGATAAGTCTCGTAGCCCCGTCGGGCGTAGCGCCGGAAGAGCTCGTCGCGCTTGAGCGTCTGGCTCATGTTGATGCAGCAGCGCAGTGCGACTTCGCTGCCGGGCACCACTTCGAGCAGCGCCTGAGCCTCTTCGAGGGCTTCTTCGTAGCGCTCCTCCTCCACGAGCAGGCGCAGCCGGTTGGCCGCCATGTCTTCATAGGCGGAGGCGAAGCGTCGGGCGTCGTCCGCGCCGGCCGCCATGGCGCCGCGCCGGTAGAGGTCGCGTGCGGTGGCAAACTGGCCCAGATGGCCCAGCACGGTGATCTCTCTCGACACCGTGGCGGCCCACTGTTCGTGGTCGGGCGTCATCAGGTCGAGCGCCCGCTGCAGATACATGTTGGCCTCGGACCACTGCTGCGTCTCCATGGCGTGTGTGCCCATGCGGAGCATCAGCGAGGCGTATTCCTCCGTGATGTCTCCGTCGTCGGGATTGACCGTGTAGAGCTCTTCCAGGACGCGATAGGCGGCCTGCTGGTTGCCCGTCTTCGTGTGGAGTCCGTAGAGCTTCAGCAGCAGCGGTGCCGTGCGGCCCTCCAGACGCATGGCTTCGCTGAGGTAGATGTAGGCGTCGTCGTGGTAGCCCCGCGTGAGGGCGGTGTTGATGAGATAGTTGAGCGCGTCGCGGTCGCCGGTGGCGGCGTAGAGGCGTCCGTTGGCCTCATAGGGGTCGTTCATGCGGGCGTGTGCGGCCAGATCCTGCAGCAGTTCGTCGGTGAGATGCTTCTGTCCGTGGCTTTGGGCGAATACGACGGCCTGAGCGTAGAGTCCCTGCCCGGTGAGGATGCCGATGCCCTTGTTGACGAAGAGGCTGCTGCCGGGGAAGTGTATCAGCGCGCGGTTGACGGTGCCCAGGGCGTGGTCGTATTCGCCGATGCGCTCATAGAGGTTGATGAGTTCTAGGTAGTATTCGAGGTTCTCGGGGTCCAGGTCGAGCCACTGCTCCAGATTGTGGATGGCTTCGGCGGTGTTGCTGCGCTTGAGCACTTCGTTCCACGAGGCGCGGTTGCGCTTGCGAAGTTCGGCGGCGAGGGTGCTGTCGTTGGGGTAGATCTGGGCCAGACGCCGCAGTGAGGCGTCGGCTTCCACCTCGTTGCCCATCTTGCGGTAGAGGCTGATCTTGCGGCGCCACATGTCGCGGTCGTAGGGCTGAAACTCCAGCAGCTCGTTGATGTAGCAGATGGCGCTGGAGAGATGCTGCAGCGTGTCTTCCACATCGACCAGCAGGCGTTTGGCGCGGAAGTGCAGTTCGTCCTCCTGCGTGGCCCTGACCAGATTGTAGCGGGCGCGGTTCATGTCGCCCACGGCGTAGTAGTACCGGCCGTTGTAGTAGCGCAGGTCGGGGTCGTTGGGATAGATGCTGAGGGCCTCGTCGAGCTCGTGACGGGCCTCGCCCCAGGCGTTGATGCGGGCGAATTCGCGGATGCGGTCCACGTAGTAGCGCGTCGTGTGCAGGTCGTCCTGAGCCGCCGCCGTGAGGGCCAGCAGGGCCGAGAGCATGCAGAGCAGCAGCTTATGTCGTCGGTTTTGTTTCATTGCCGGTAGGTTTTTGTGCATTATCCCTCTTCTTCACGCCCTTGCGCTGGATGGGTTTCCAGATGGCGGCCTGTCCGCTGAGATACTGGAAGTAGCCGATGTTGGAGCAATAGGTGATGATGGGGTGATAGACGATGGGTTCGATGAAAGCGGCGAAAGCCAGGTGTATGTAGCTGCGCCGCCGGTTGTGCCAGTTGACGGCGTCCATGTTGTAGTCGAAGAAGAGCAGGATGAAGCACATGAGCACCGAGAAGAGGTAAATCATGGTGAAGAGCAGCGCTGCCGTGCCCCAGTTCACGCCGCCGGCGAAGATCAGCCACACCATGAAGCCGATGCCGCTGAGTTCCAGCATGGGGGCGATGAACTCGAAGAGGAAGATGAAGGGCAGCGTGAAGGCGCCGATGGGGCCGTAGTGGGGGTTGAAGAAGAGCTTGCGGTGGTTGACCACGATCTCGTAGAGGCCGCGCGCCCAGCGGATGCGCTGTCGGTAGAGGGCCTTCATGGAGGAGGGGCCTTCGGTCCAGCAACAGACCTTCGGCACCTGCACGACGCGGTATTTCTGGCCCGTGTTGCGCATATAGGTCACCATGCGCAGCAGCATGTCCACGTCCTCGGCCATCGAGGTGTTGTCGTAGCCGCCCGACTTGACCACCACGTCGAGGTCAAACAGGCCGAAGCCGCCCGAGATGTTGGGCAGGGCGTTGATGCGGCTCCAGCCCAGCTTGCTGATGAGGAACGAGCGCAGATACTCCAGCTGCTGGAACATGGGAAAGAAGCTCCAGGGCACATGGGCTTCGACCACGCGTCCGTCCTCCACCACGCAGGCGTTGCTCATGAGCATCGTGGCCGACACGCCGATGACGGGCACGTGGCTGTTGATCACCGTCCACATCATGCGATAGAGCGCCATCGGTTCGATGATGCAGTCCACGTCGGTGCAGACGAAGTAGCGGTTGGAGCACACGTTGATGCCGGCGTTGGAGCCGTCGCTCTTACGGCCGCCGCGCTCCTTGTCCACCACGACGAGTTTCGAGTATTCCGGGTTGGTGCTCTTGAAAACGCGCTTGATGGGCTTCGAGGGCACGCGCATGGTGATGTCGTAGGGCACCTCCACCATCTCGAAGGTCTCGATGAGCAGCTCCAGCGTGCGGTCGCTCGAGGCGTCGTTCACGATGATGATCTCGTAGTCGGGATAGTCGATCTGCATCAGCGAGTTGACGTTGTCGATGATGGTCACTTCCTCGTTGTAGGCCGGTGCGATGATCGAGACGGCGGGTGTCAGGGGCGAGCCCTGCAGCTGATATTTGATCACCTCGTCGTCGGGGATGTCCACCTTGAGCCTGAGCTGCATGCTCCAGCTCAGGAAGACGAAGAGGAGATAGCTCGCCATGATGGCCAGCGTGTAGCCGAACACGATGTAGCTGAAGAAGTAGTATATCGCTAACCAGGTGGACATAGGTGCTTTTTTCTCTCTTTAGTTGGACAGGTTGAATACGGTTTCCACGGACGGGTGGTAGGCCTGCTCGTGGTCGAGGTCAAGGCGGGATATGGTGATGGGGTTGTGGAAGAATTCGAAGAAGTGCTTCTCCTCTTCGGTGGCTTCGGCTTCCAGCTCGTCGAGCATTCTCCAGCCGTCGTCATTGTAGTTGTACATGCAGCGCAGGGCCTCGAAGCGTACGTGGGGGTTCGTGGAGTTGCGGTAGCCGTCGAGCAGCAGGGTGAGGCTCTTGCCCGATGACATGCGCGTGACGGCGTGCATGATGGCCACCTTCGTGTCGTCGGGCTGGGTCAGCATGATGTCGATCAGCTGCTGTTCTCCCGCCGTGTAGTTGAGGTAGCCCCAGGTGCGGGCGATCTCCTCAATGAGTTTCTTGTGCTTGCTGGTCTTGAAGAGGTCTTCCAGCTGGTAGCAGTATTCCTTCTGGTCGAAGCGGCGCATCAGTCTGACGAACATGCACTTCGTCTCGTCTCTCTTCTGCAGTCGGGCCCAGTGGGCCAGATTGGGCAGCTTCATGCCGGCGTCGCGGCGCCGGTTGAGCATGTAGCCCAGCTCGATTTCGTCGTAGATGCACGAGTTCTTGTCGAAGAAGTCGGTCTCGAAGTAGTCCAGCTCGCTGTCGGCGCTGCCCGCCACGGAGAGATACATGGCCACACGCTTGACGCGGGTCTTCTTCGAGGCCATCAGCATGTTGATGACCCAGGGGCTCACCTGCAGCTTGAAGGCGCGCACCGCGGCCAGCGCCTTCATCTTGATGAAGAGGTTGGCGAAGGCCACTTCCTGCTCCAAGAAGGCCGGTAGGGAGAAGATGTTCAGCAGCAGGTGTACGTTCTTTCTTCGGTTGGTCCAGGTGTTGCCGCTGGCCATCAGACGCTTGTAGATGATGTTACACATCATCTGCTTCTGCAGCTTGTTGCGCAGCAGTCCCTTTTTGGCCACCTGCTGCTCGTCCACGTCGAAACGACCGTGGATCTCGTCGCGCGACATGGGCCAGTTGTGCTCGCGGTCAAACACGTAGTCGATGGCCTCTCCGTAGTGCTCCTCCAGCATCTCGATGGTGCGCTCCTTGAGGCGCCGGTGGTGGCCCTTCTTCTCGATGATGAAGGTGAGATAGAGGATGGCCAGGACCGACCATTGGATGATGACGATGGCCGTCTGCACCTCATAGGGGTAGTCGCGGAACGAGTCCCGGTAATACGCCCAGTAGTAGCTGGCGTAGCTCGCCAGCACGTTGAAGTAGTAGCTTATGAGTGAAATGTCGTCCAATGTCTCTCTTCGTGTGTGTCTGCCTGCGCGGCGCGGGCACATGTGCCCATAATGCCGCGTAAAGTTACAGCAAAAAATCGGGGCAGGCCCCTTTTGTCCTCATTTTTTTTGTATATTGCGGCTGTTTTTCTTGAAAACAGCGCGCACGGGGCCGAAATTTTAAAAAAAATCATGAAAACATTTGGAGGCTACCAAAAAATGTAGTACTTTTGCGGCCGGAAATCACAAGATTCCGTTCACATCATTTATTTCACAATTTTAGCACAGCGCAAAGCAGGTATGAACACTTGAACCCCTCCCGAACGCAACCGACAGAGCGGACCGCCCACAGGCGATCAGTCCGTGTTGCAGGGGTAAGTGTATCTTCCCGGCAGAGCAGCGCTCTTTGACTTGTTGCTACAATTGTACGAAGTGATGTGGCGGAGCTGACAGACTTCAGACTCCCTCTTTTTCCTTTCAATGCTATTTCCCGTCAGGGGATTGCTGTGCCCTTTTGCGTAGGGGCGCCGCACCCCTGCGGCTTTACGTGTGTGTCTTCATCCTCTTTTCTTCGGAATGGAGACGCATGAGAGATGTTTCATGAGATGTGTTTTGACAATAAGTGATTTCCTAAAAACGATACGACTATGAAGAAAATACTCCAAAAAGACGAGAAGCCCTTTGACGAACTCTTAAACGATTTTGTCGAGGGAGAGACGAAAGACGAAGAACGAAATACGAAAGACGAAGACCCTTCGACAGGCTCAGGGCAGGACGAGGATGAGGATGACTGGGAGTGGGACGATTACCCCGACGGCGAGGTGGAGCTCAACGACCACGCGAAGATCCAGCTGCGCATCCTGTACCCCGAGCCGCATCCGCGCCAGGCGCTCGAGCGTCTGGCGGGCTGCGCCGACATCAAGGCGCGCATCGACGAGCTCGTCGCCCTCACGGCTTTCAACCGCAAGCTCACGCGCCTCATGCCCGGCGCCAAGCCCCACGCCGTCTCCCTCCACAGCGTCTTCCTGGGCAATCCCGGCACGGGCAAGACGACCGTCTGCAAGATCTTCGGCGCGCTCTTGCGCGAGGCCGGCGCCCTCTCCCTGGGCCACGTCGTCGTGTGCGACCGCGGCAGCTTCATCGGCACCCTCTGGGGCGACACCGAGCGTGCCGTGGAGGGCATCGTGGAGCAGGCCCGCGGCGGCGTGCTGATGATCGACGAGGCCTATCTGCTCCACGGCACGGACGACCGCGACCCCGCCCGCTCGGTGCTGCCGCAGCTGATGACGCTGCTGGCCGACGAGTCCCGGCGCGACATCGCCGTGGTGCTCTGCGGCTACCGCGAGCCGATGCTCAAACTGCTGGAGACGAACCCCGGTCTCGACTCCCGCTTCCCCAACCGCTTCGACTTCCCCGACTTCACGCCCGAGCAGCTGGAGCAGATCACCCTCAGCCGCGTCGACGAATACGGCTACACCTTCACCGCGGCGGCCTGGGAGAAATACCGCCGTCAGCTCGCCGAGGCCTGGCGCCGGCGCGACCCCCGCAGCTGGGGCAACGCACGTGCCGTGGCCAACATGCTGGAGCGTATCTACGTGCGCCACGCCAAGCGCTGCTTGCCGGATGAGTTTGACGAGCCCGAGATGCTCCTGGCGATCATCGAGGACGACATCCCCGCTCTGGAGCTGCCGCGACCCCAGAGGCGCATCGGCTTCTGAGGGGCGTGGCGTCAGCGGGCGAGGAACTCGCGCACGCGGCGCGCATACTCCTCTTTATGGTCGCGGTAAGAGGCGGCGTGCCCCGAGCCCGGCGCCACCCAGAGCGCCTTGGGCTCCGGCTTCGCCCCGTAGAGCTTGTAAACCATCCCTGTGGGCACGAAGGTGTCGCTCCCGCCGTGGATGAAGAGCATGGGGTAGGGGCAGTGCGCCACCCCGTTCAGCGCCGAGGCTTCTCCGAAGCTCCAGCCGCAGAGCGCCTTGCACAGCAGGCTCGACGTGTACATCAGGGGGAAGGGCGGCAGTCCGAACTGCGCCTTCATCTCCCCTTCGAACTCGTCCCACACGCTCGTGTAGCCGCAGTCCGCCACGAAGTGCAGGCTCCGGATGCCTTCGGGCATCTCTTCGCCCGAGAGCATCATCGCGGTGGCGGCGCCCATCGACACGCCGTGCACGGCCATCGTGTCCGTCCGGAAGGCCTCCATCCAGTGCTTCACGTCGAGGCGGTCCCGCCAGCCCATCCGGATCCATCGCCCCTCGCTCTCGCCGCAGGCGTGCAGCTCGGGCATGACGACGTTGTAGCCCAGCTCCCTCTCGTAGAGTCGTCCCAGCCAGAGGAACTTCACGGCGCAGTCGCGCCATCCGTGGATGAGGACGGCGGTCTTCCCTGCGCCCCGGTCTATGTAGAGAGCGTGGTGGCGCTCCCCCGTGGGCATGGTGACGAAGCTGTCTCTGAGGGCGCCGGCGGCGCGGAGGCTGTCCACCCATTCGCGCGTCTCGGGATAGGCGGCGAAGAGCTGCCGGTAGCAGGAGTCGCTGTCGGCACGGTTGGGGTCAGAGGCCAGGGCGAAATGAAGCATGTAGGTGCTGGCGGTAGCGAGAAGGACAAACAATGCGAAGACGATACCGCCGGTGATGCAGAGTGCCTTTTTCATGGTAAAATAATCAAAGTCCCCGCTCGGCCCAGTCGCCGCGATCAAGGTTGCGGTAGCCGATGGCTTCTGCTATGTGGGCCGTTTCCACTTTTTCGCTACCGGCCAAATCGGCAATGGTGCGTGCCACTTTGAGGATGCGGCTGTAGGCGCGGGCTGAGAGTTTCAACCGTTCCATCGCCAAACGCAGCATCTCGAGGCCTTGAGCATCGGGCTCGGCGTAGCGGTGGAGCATCTTTTCCGTCATTTGAGCGTTGCAATGGATGTTTTTGTCGTTCTTAAAGCGTTCCTCTTGAATGGCTCGCGCCTTCACCACGCGTTCGCGGATTGCGGACGACGGTTCGCCGGGCTTCATCTGAGAGAGTTGCGCAAAGGGCACAGCTTGTATCTCACAATGGATGTCGATACGATCGAGTAGAGGACCGCTGATCTTGGAGAGGTAGCGGCCGATTTGTCCCGGAGTGCACACACATCGATGGTGCGGATCGCCGAAATAGCCGCAAGGGCACGGATTCATCGAAGCCACGAACATGAAGCTGCAAGGGTAGTCCACCGTATATTTGGCGCGTGATACGTTGATAGTGCGGTCCTCCAAAGGCTGACGCAGCACTTCAAGTGTCTGGCGCTGAAATTCCGGCAATTCATCGCAAAAGAGCACCCCGTTGTGGGCCAGAGAAATCTCTCCTGGAGCGGCATTGGAGCCGCCGCCTACAAGCGCCACTTGAGAGATTGTGTGGTGAGGCGAGCGGAAGGGTCGTGTGGCAATGAGCGCAGAGTCTTTGCCCAGTTTGCCGGCGACGGAGTGAATCTGTGTTGTCTCCAGGCTCTCAGACAGAGAGAGAGGTGGCAGGATGGAGGGTAAACGCTTGGCCATCATGCTCTTGCCACTGCCCGGGGGGCCTACCATAATCAGATTGTGACCGCCGGCCGCCGCCACTTCGAGCGCCCGCTTCACTGATTCCTGCCCCTTGACGTCGGCCATATCGTAGGCGCTGTCGCACTGTTGTTCGAAAAACTCCTTACGCGTGTCCATATCATAAGGTACGGGCGTGTCTTTGCCGTTGAGAAAGTTCACCACCTCGGAGATGTGGTTGAGACCGTACACTTTGACTCGGTTGACAACGGCGGCTTCACGGACGTTTTGGTTGGGAACAATCAGATTCTCGTAGCCTAGCTCGCGGGCTTTAATGGCAATGGGCAGTACACCCTTGACTGGTTGCAGACTGCCGTCCAAAGATAGTTCTCCTACCAGCATGGTACGCTCCAACAGCGTGGTCTCAACCTCTTTTTCCGCAGCCATGATGCCTATGGCGATGGGCAGGTCGTAGCCGCTACCTTCCTTACGGATGTCGGCGGGAGCGAGGTTAATTGTAATCTGCTTGGCAGGAAATTTGTAGCCGCTGTTTTCTACGGCAGCCACGATGCGTTCGTGACTCTCCTTGACGGCATTGTCGGGCAATCCGACCATGCAGAAACGAATGCCGCGAGCCAGATTGACCTCAATGGTAACCTGTTGGGCATTCAGTCCCTGAACACTGGCGGAGTAGGTTTTAACCAACATGGGTTACTCTTCTTTGGATCGGCCGGAGCGTTTGCGCTCCAGGTGGTCCAGGATGATCTTGCGCATCCTCATCGACTTGGGCGTGACCTCCACGTATTCGTCTTCCTTGATATACTCCAGAGCTTCCTCCAGAGAGAAGATGGTGGCCGGGATGATGCGCGCCTTCTCGTCGGAGCCCGAGGCACGCATATTGGTCAGCTGCTTGGCCTTCGTGACATTGACCACCAGGTCGTTGTCGTGGACGTGCTCACCCACCACCTGGCCGGCATAGACCTGCTCCTGGGGCTCGATGAAGAAGCGGCCGCGGTCCTGCAGGTTGTTGATGGAATAGGCGAAGGCCGTGCCCGTCTCCAGCGATATCATGGAGCCGTTGGTGCGGCGCTGTATGTCGCCCTTGTAGGGCTGGTATTCCTTGAAGCGATGCGCCATGATGGCTTCGCCCTGGGAGGCGGTGAGCAGGTTGGTGCGCAGGCCGATGATGCCGCGCGAGGGAATCAGGAACTCTATGTTGATGCGGTCGCCCTGGCTCTCCATCGACGTCATCTCACCCTTGCGGCGCGTGACCATGTCGATCATCTTGGAGGAGAACTCCTCGGGGACGTTGATGGTGAGCTCCTCAATCGGCTCGCAGCGCTCGCCGTCGATCTCCTTGTAGATGACCTGGGGCTGGCCCACCTGCAGCTCGTAGCCCTCGCGGCGCATCGTCTCGATGAGCACCGAGAGATGGAGCACGCCGCGGCCGGCCACCAGCCAGCGGTCGGTGTAGCCGTCCACGAGGGAGACGCGCAGGGCGAGGTTCTTCTCCAGCTCCTTGTCGAGACGCTCGCTGATGTGGCGCGAGGTGCAGAACTTGCCTTCCTTGCCGAAGAAGGGAGAGTCGTTGATGGTGAAGAGCATCGACATGGTGGGCTCGTCGATGGAGATGGGAGGCAGGGCCTCGGGATTGTCGTAGTCGCAGAGCGTGTCGCCGATCTCGAAGTGCTCCAGGCCGACGATGGCGCAGATGTCGCCCGAGGTGACCTCCTGCGTCTTCTGGCGGCCCATGCCGGTGAAGGTGTGGAGCTCCTTGATCTTGGTCTTCTCCATGGAGCCGTCGCGATGGCAGACGGTGATGTTCATGCCCTCGCGCAGCGTGCCGCGATGGACGCGGCCCACGGCGATGCGTCCCGTGTAGTTGCTGTAGTCGAGCGAGGTGATGAGCATCTGGGGCGTGCCCTCCAGGACGGTGGGGGCGGGGATGTGCTCGATGATGGCGTCGAGAAGATAGGTGATGTCGTCCGTGGGCGCGGCCCAGTCGGGACCCATCCAACCGTTCTTGGCGCTGCCGTAGATGACGGGGAAGTCGAGCTGCTCCTCGGTGGCGTCGAGGTCGCACATGAGGTCGAAGACCATCTCGTAGACCTCCTCGGGGCGGCAGTTGGGTTTGTCCACCTTGTTGACCACCACGACGGGCTTGAGGCCGATCTCAAGGGCCTTCTGCAGGACGAAGCGCGTCTGGGGCATGGGGCCCTCGAAGGCGTCGACCAGCAGCAGGCAGCCGTCGGCCATGTTGAGCACGCGCTCCACCTCGCCGCCGAAGTCGCTGTGGCCCGGGGTGTCGATGATGTTGATCTTGGTGCCCTTGTACTGGATGGACACGTTCTTGGAGAGGATGGTGATGCCGCGCTCGCGCTCCAGCTCGTTGTTGTCGAGCATGAGCTCGCCCGTCTGCTGGTTGTCGCGGAAGAGGTTGCCGGCCAGCAGCATCTTGTCCACCAGAGTGGTCTTGCCGTGGTCCACGTGCGCGATGATGGCGATATTTCTGATATCCATGAGCTTGGGATTGAAAAAAAGAAGCCTCCGACTGAGAGGCGGAGGCTTCGGGGCTTTGTTTGCTTTACTTTCTCAGACCGAGAGCCTTGACGATGGCACGGTAGCGGTTGATGTCGCGGCTCTTGAGGTAGTTCAGGAGGGCGCGGCGCTTGCCGACAAGACCGGTGAGGGCACGCTCGGTGCTGTGGTCCTTGCGGTTCTGCTTCATGTGCTCGGTGAGGTGACTGATGCGGTAGCTGAAGAGAGCAATCTGACTCTCTGCACTGCCGGTGTCCTTCACGCCTTGGCCGAATTTGCCAAAGATCTCTTCTTTCTTAGCTGAATCCAAATACATTGTTGTAATGGTTTAAAGTAAACTTGTTTGTTGAGCAGCTCCTCCGCACGCTTCACGGCACTGTACTCACAAATGCGGGTGCAAAGGTACGAAAAATAGTTGAGAGTTGGGAGTTTAGAGTTTAAAGTTGGGGCTTTTTTTCATGATTTGTGCGTTTTTTTGCTAATTTTGCACCCAAAAAGCGACGAACGATGAAAAAATATCTGGGCGATGCCGCCGCCGTGGCGGTCTTTGTGATGATCAGCGTGCTCTACTTCATGGTGCCCCTCAGGGACGGCCTCGTCTTGGGCGGACACGACCACACGGGCGGCGTGGGGGCCGGACAGGAGATGGAGCTCTACCGCAAGGCGCACCACGGGGCCCGCACCCGCTGGACCAACACCCTCTTCTCGGGCATGCCCACCTATCAGATGGCGCCCTCCTACGACTCGACCGACACGCTGGCCGCAGTGAAGAAGGTCTATATGCTCGGTCTGCCCGACGTGGCCGCCTGGGTCTTCATCCTGCTCCTGGGCTTCTACATCATGATGCGCTGCTTCGACTTCCGCTGGTGGATGGCTTCGCTGGGCGCCGTCTTGTGGGCCTTCTCCAGCTACTACTTCATCATCATCGGCGCGGGCCACATCTGGAAGGTGCTCACGCTGGCCTTCATCCCGCCCACCATCGGCGGCATGGCGCTCTGCTACCGCGGACGTTACGCCTGGGGCACGGTCGTCACGGCGCTCTTCATGGGCCTGCAGATCCTGAGCAACCACGTGCAGATGAGCTACTACTTCGGCTTCGTCATCGCCGCGCTGGCGCTGGCCTGGCTCCTAGAGGCGCTCATGAAGGAATCCTCCGAAAGAAAGGCCGCCCTCGGGCACTGGCTCCGGGGGACGCTCGCCTTCGCTGCGGGCTGCATCCTGGGCGTCATGATGAACATCAGCAACCTCTACCACACCTGGGAATACTCCCGCGAGAGCATGCGCAGCAAGTCGGAGCTGACGCACGTGAGCAAAGACCCCGCCGACCAAACCTCCAGCGGACTGGAGCGCAGCTACATCACCATGTGGAGCTACGGCATCGGCGAGACCTGGACGCTGCTCGTACCCAACACCAAGGGCGGCGCCTCCGTGCCCCTGACGCGCAGCGAGAAGGCCATGTCGCTGGCCAAGAACGACTACATGCCCCTCTATCAGCAGCTGGGGCAGTATTGGGGCGAGCAGCCCGGCACCTCGGGCCCCGTCTATGTGGGCGCCTTCGTCTGCATGCTCTTCGTGCTGGGTCTGCTGCTGGTGAAGGGGCCGCTGCCCTGGTGTCTGCTCGTGGTGACGATGCTCTCCATAGCCCTCTCCTGGGGCCGCAACATGATGGGTTTCACCGACTTCTTCCTCGACCACTTCCCCATGTACGACAAGTTCCGCACGGTGGCCTCCATACTGGTCATCGCCGAGTTCACCATCCCCTTCCTCGGGCTGCTGGGTCTGAGGGCGCTCTTAGAGAACAAAGGGCGGAGGGAGATGTTTGACGTCAAGCCCGAGAAGGCGCTCTGGATTGCCTTCGCCCTGACGGCCGGTCTCTGCGGCCTCTTCTGGCTGCTGCCCGACGTGTTTTTCGGCAACTATGTCTCGGAGCAGGAGCGCGAGGGCATCCTCTCGCTGGCGCAGTACGGATGGCCCGTGGCCGACATCCTGCAGAATCTCAGCGACATGCGCCGCGCCGTGTTCCGTGCCGACTGCCTGCGTTCGCTGGGCTTCATCATCGCCGGCACCGCCCTGCTCTGGGCCACGATGAAGGGGCGCCTCAGGGAGCAGTGGGGTGTCGTGCTGATTGCCCTGCTCTGTCTGGTGGACATGTGGGGCGTGAACAAGCGCTACCTCAACGACGGCATGTTCCAGCGCAAATTCACCGCCGAACGCCTCTTCCCCAAGACGGAGGCCGACGAATACATCCTCTCTGACCCCGACCTCTACTACCGCACGCTCGACCTGACCTGCTCCACCTTCAACAGCAACGACGCGGGCTACTGGCACAAGTCCGTCGGCGGCTATCACGCCGCCAAGCTGCGCCGCTATCAGGAGGTCATCGAGGCCCATCTCCACGGCGAGATGAAGCGGCTGGGCGACGCCGCCACTGCGACCGGGGGCCGGCTCGACGAGGTCCGGGGCGACTCGCTCTGGCCCGTGCTCGACATGCTCAATGCGAAGTATGTGCTCATGTCGGCCGGCGAGGGGCAGAAGGTCGCCGTGGAGAACCCTTGTGCCATGGGCAACGCCTGGTTTGTGCGTGAAGTGCGCAAAGTGGCCGATGCCGACGAGGAGCTCGCCGCCCTCTCGCGCGTCAACCTGCGCGAGACGGCCGTGACGCAGAGCGACCTCACCGGCGGGGGCGAAGGTCGCTGCCGCCTGACATCCTACGAAGCCAACCGTCTCACTTACGAAACGGAAAGTCCGAAGGGCGGCACCGTGGTCTTCTCCGAAATCTGGTATCCCGGCTGGACGGCCACCGTGGACGGGGAGGAGACGGAGGTCTTTCGCGTGAACTATATATTGCGCGCCATACGCGTGCCCGAGGGACGCCATGACGTCGTGCTCACCTTCGACCCCAAGACGGTGAAGCTGACGGAGGCCGTGGCCTACGGCGCGCTCTCAGTGCTGCTCCTCATAGTGGTCTCCATCTCAGTCAGAAGCCTGTGGAAACGTCGCCGCTCATAAGCGTCATCACCTGCACCTACAACGCCGCCGCCACGCTGGAGCGCACGCTCCGCAGTGTGGCCCGACAGACCTATCCCCGCGTGGAGCATCTGCTGGTGGACGGCTGCAGCACGGACGGCACTTTTGCCCGAATCCAACGCTATGTGGAGCGCGGAATGCCCTACAGCGTGCGTGTGGTCAGAGAGCCCGATGCGGGCCTCTACGACGCCATGAACAAGGGCATACGTCAGGCCTCGGGCGACTACATAGTTTTCCTCAACGCGGGCGATGCGTTGCACGATGAGGACAGCCTCTCGCGCGTGGCCGCCGCGCTGGACTGGGCTCGGGGCGACCTGCGCAGCACCGCCATTGCCTACGGCGAGACCGACATTGTGGATGCCGAAGGCCGCTTCATCCGCCATCGCCGCCTCAAGACCCCGGAGCGCCTCACCTGGCGCAGCTTCCGCGAGGGCATGAGGGTGTGCCATCAGAGTTTCTACGTGCGCCGCGACCTGGCGCTGGCCACGCCTTTCGACCTGCGCTACCGCTACTCGGCCGACTTCGACTGGTGTGTGCGTCTGCTGAAATACGTGGGACGGAGGCGCCTGCCCGTGGTCAACACGCACGCCATCCTCACGGACTATCTCCAGGAGGGCATGACCACGCAGAACCACCGCGCCTCACTCCTGGAGCGCTGGCGCGTGATGTGCCGCCACTACGGATGGGGCACGACGGCCGTGATGCATCTGTGGTTTTGCCTGAGGGCGCTCTACATGCGGTAGAGCTCCAAGTGGGCTTTCGCGACTTTTTCCGGTGAGAAGAGACGCTGTGCCGAGAGTGCAGCGGCTTCGCCATATTCGGGATGGGAGAGCACGTTGCGTATGCCCTCGGCCAGATCTTCGCTGCTGCGGGGGCGGGCCAGATAACCCGTCTTGCCGTGCTCAATCATCTCGGGAATGCCGCCCACGGCGAAGGCCACACAGGGCGTACCGCAGGAGAGGGCTTCGGCCACGGTGTTGGGCAGGTTGTCGCCCAGAGAAGGCGTGACGAAAACGTCGGCCGCGGCGTAGGCCAGCGGCATCTTGTCGGGCGGCAGCGAGAGACCGCCGCGCCCGATGACGACGGGACGGACATGGGGCAGAAGCTTCAGAGCCTCCTCCAGATAGCGGAAACCCTTGCGTTCGTCGCGGACGTTCTGTGCGCAGAAAAGCACCAGGTTTTCGTATTCGTCAAGGCCCAAAGCGCGGCGGGCTTCCAACTGGGAGGAGGGGCGGAAGAGCTGCTGGGGGATGCAGTTGTTGATGTGGGTCACGCGGGCCTCGGGCATCGCCTTGCGGGCGCGCTCCGTGATCCACTCGCTGCAGCCGATGAAATGGATTTTTTTGGAAGGAATGCCCATGCGGTCGAGGAAGGGTGTCGCTCCCGAAGGCACGTCGTCGCGATAGTGCTCCAAACCCAGATAGGGCCACTCGTCGTGGAGCGTCCACAGGATTTTTTTGCCCGAAGCGACCATTTCCTGGAGCTGGCCCAGCGAGAGCAGGCCCTGATTGACCCAATGGAGGTGGATGACGTCGGCCTCGCGGTATTCTTTGGTGGAGAGGATGTCCACGCCGTCGTTCATGAGGTCGTAGGGCCAGGTGCGCGAGAGGGGCAGACGCAGCCGCCACATGAGGCGCAGGCGCTCCATGACCTTCGGCCACTTATTTCCAACGGCCGTGACGAGGGGATCGCCGGTCTGACGGTCGCGCACCAGCATACGCACATCTACCCCTTCGGCGCGGAGGGCTCCGAGCAGACGTTTGGCGGCAATGGCGCCGCCGCCGGTGCATTCGGCTGTGGAGAGGAGCAGCACTTTCATGCCGCAAAAGTAAGAAAAAAAACACAAATAGGCCATTTTCGCGTGTGCATAAGCGCGTATTATCAACATTTTTTTATACTTTTGCGCACGGAACGTCATGGAAAAAAGCAAAAACAGGATAGAGTGGCTCGACGCCATGCGCGGCTTCACGATGGTGATGGTGGTGGCCTACCATGTGGGGCTCATCACCTTCGGCGAGAGTGCCCGGCAGTCGGCCTCGATGTCGCTGCTGGTGCTCTTCCGCATGCCCCTGTTCTTCTTTGTGAGCGGCTATCTGGCCTTCCGCCCCAAATTCATCTGGACGGCGGCGAGCACCCTCCGGCAGCTCTGGAAGAAATTCCGCGTGCAGCTGCTGCCCACGGCGCTCTTCATGTGCGCCTTCGCCGTGATCCGCTGCAAATCGTTCCTGCCGGCCATGGAGCGCATGCTCCAGAGTCCGACCAAGGGGGGCTACTGGTTCACGCTGGTGCTGCTCTACATGTTCATCCTCTACTACCTCTTCGCCTTCGTCGAGCAGCATTTCCGCTGGCGGGAGCGCTCGTGGCACTGGGTGCCGATCACGCTGCTTTGGGTGGCGAGTGTGGCGGTCTATGAGACGGCCTACATGCCCAAAGTTTTCTCCTATCCCAAGGATCCCTTCTGGCGCGTGAGCAGCCTCATACAGCTCATCTATTTCTTCCAGTTCTTCCTCATGGGCAACATCGTGCGCCGCTACTGGAAGACGGCCGAGCGCATCTTCGACTCGAAGTGGTTCGTGCCCCTGGTGGTCGTCGTGGCCTTCTTCTGCGCCTCGGACTATCTGCGCTGGCACACGCTGCGTCTGACCTGGGCCAATCTGCCCCGCACGCTGGCCATGTATATGACGATGCTCCTGTGCATGCTCTTCTTCCGCCGCTATCAGGCCTCGTTCACGAAGGAAACCCGACTCGGGCGCACGCTGCAGTACATCGGCACCCGCACGCTCGACATCTATCTGCTCCACTACATCTTCCTGCCCCGAATCCCCGCCGTGGGGGTGTGGCTCAACGAGAACAGGCCCGACTTCGTCACCGGCACCGCGCTCTGTGTGGCCGTGGCCCTGCTGGTCATAGCCTTCTGTCTCATCACCAGCAGCCTGCTGCGCATCAGCCCCCTCTTCCAGGAGCACCTCTTCGGGGTGAAACAGACTAAAGAAGCCTCATGAAACAACGCAACCACGCCTTCGACTTTCTCTGCGGCATCTGCATCGTGCGCATGATGATGCTCCACGTGATGTCGTTCTGCCAGATGCAGCAGCAGGACTGGTGGATGGAGGTCATGCACTGGACCTACTTCTTCATGTCGTTCTTCTTCTTCAAGGCCGGCTATTTCAACAAGACCGTCGGGGGTGACACGCGCGCCTTCCTCGTCAAGAAGACCAAGCAGCTCATCGTGCCCTACACCGTGTGGGGCGTGCTCGGGGCGGTGGTCTATCTGGGCTTCGCCTGGCTGGTGCTGCCCTCGAACAACACGATGGTGAAAAACGTCACCCTGGAGCACCTCTGGCAGACGAGCAGCTTCTTCGGCAACGGCCCCGTGTGGTTCCTCATGAGCTTCTTCATGGCCTACGTGGCGATGCACCTCATCGGCAAGGCCGACCTCTGGCTGGAGGCGCGCACGCGCTGGCTGCGCCTCTCGTGGATCGTGCTCCTCTTTCCCCTCATCAGCTACAAGCTCTGCGAGGCGGGCAACCCCCTGTGGTTCAATCTGAACAACGTCTTCTGGGGCATCTTCCTCTTCCTCTTGGGCCGTCTCTGGCGCGAATGTCTGGAGCAGTACAGCAAGCCCCAGATGATGACCCTCTCGGTGGTGATGGTGGCCGTTTTCATCGCGCTCAACATCGCCGACGGCGGCGAATACACCATGAGCGCCAACCTCTGGACGGGCTACTATCCCGCCACGCTGCTCAAGACGCTCTGCGCCCTGTGCGGCTTCTCGGGCGTGTTCCTCCTGCTGGACGTGCCCCGCATCCCCCTTCTGGGCTACATCGGCGAGCACTCGATGGTGTTCTTCGTGGCCCATTATCCGCTGCTCACCTTCTACCAGATGCTGCGCAGCAGCTTCGTGCGCAGCCTGCGCGGCCACTGGGACGACATGATCATCCTCACGCTGCTCTCGTTCGTCTTCTGCTTCTGGATCGTGCCCTTCGTGGAGCGCGTGCCCTGGCTCAGCGGACGCTTCAAGAGCAAACCTTCCGGCGAATCCAAATCCTGAATCCATCATGATAGGCGAATACACCGACGACGAGCTCCACCGCCTCCACGAGACGCTTTATGAGATTCTTGCGGAAATCATCCGCGTGTGCGACGTGCTCCGCATCCCGTACTTCATCCAGGGCGGCACCGCCATCGGCGCCTTCTTCGAGCAGGCCATCCTGCCCTGGGACGACGACATCGACATCGGCATGACGCGGGCCAACTACGAGCGCTTCCTGCGTGAAGCCCCCGCCGTGATGGACCGCGAGCGCTACTTCCTCCAGTGGCTCGGCACGGACCCCCACACGCCCTTCTACTTCGCCAAGATGCGGCGCAACGGCACTGTGTTCCTCGAGCACAACTACCGCCATCTGCCCATCCATCAGGGCATCTACATCGACATCTTCCCCTTCGACAAAGTGCCGGATTCACCGCGTCTGCAGAAGGCGCAGCGCACACTGGCCAACTTCTTCAACTGCTGCTTCATGGGCAAGGAGGTGTGGCAGTGGAAGCACTGCGGCCGCTGTGAAATCGATCATCCCACCGACCGGGGCTTCTGGCCCTGCCTTGTGCAGCGCCTCGTGCAGACGCCGCTCTCCAAGCGCGCCGTCTACCGTCTCCTGCGCTGGTCGCAGTCGATGTTCAACGGGCTGAAGCATGCCAGCTTCTACAACATGGTGCTCATGCCCAAAGACCATATCGCCGTCGCCGCCATAGAGCATCCCGAGCAGCGACCCTTCGGCCCGCTCACGGTGTGGGCTCCCAGCGATTTGGAGACCTACCTCAGGCGCCACTACCGCAACCTGCGGCGCGTCATCCCCAAGGAGGAGCAGCAAAACCACCGCCCCGACCAACTCTCCTTTGCATGAGCGAGCCCCGAGACCTTAAAGAGCGCACCACGCGCGGACTGGCCTGGAGCGGCGTCAACAGCGGCATGACGCAGTTGCTCAACCTCGTCATCGGCGTCTTCCTGGCGCGTCTGCTTTCTCCGGGCGACTACGGCATCGTGGGCGTGCTGGCCATCTTCTCGGCGCTGGCGGGCAATCTGCAGGACGCGGGCTTCACCCAGAGTCTCATCAACCTCAAGCGGCCCGAGGCGCGCGACTACAACAGCGTCTTCTGGTTTTCCGCCGCCGTGAGCCTCTGCCTCTATCTGCTGCTCTTTGCTGCAGCACCTCTCATAGCGGCCTTCTATCGGGCCGGAGAACTGGTGCCGCTCTCGCGCGTCCTCTTTCTGGGCTTCTTCATCGCCGCCCTGAGCATCCCCTCCGGCGCGTGGCTCAAGAAGAACCTCTGCAACCGTGAGATTGCCCTCATCGGCATCACGGCGCTGACGCTCTCGGGCGTGGCCGGTATCGCCGTCGCCTTTGCCGGAGGCCGCCATTGGGCGCTCGTCGTGCAGCAGCTCTCCTACATCGGCATCACCACCGCGGGGCGCTTCGTCTGCTGTCCCTGGCGTCCGAGTCTCTCATGGGAATTCGCCCCCGTGAGGGGCATGATGCGCTTCGGTGTGAACATCTTCCTGACCAACGTCGTCAACACCCTCTCGCAGAACCTCTTCACCGTGATCTTCGGCCGCATCTTCTCGAAGGCCGTCACGGGATTCTACACGCGGGCCAACATGTGGAACAACATGGGCCACCAGCTCGTCACCAACACCGTCAACCAGCTGGCGCAGGCCGTCTTTGTGGAGGTCGGCGACGACCGCGAGCGCGAGGAGCGTGTGTGGCGCAAGATGCTGCGCTTCACGGCCTTCGTCTCGATGCCGGCCATGCTGGGTCTGGCGCTTGTGGCCCGTGAGGTGACGGCCATCCTCGGGCCCCAATGGGGACCTTCGGCGCCGCTCCTGCGCGTGTTGGCTTTGGGCGGAGCCTTCATGCCGCTCTATGCCCTCTATCAGAACCTGCTCATCTCCCACGGTCGGGGTCGCACCTACCTTTGGCTCAACGTGGGGCAGGTGGCGCTGTTGCTGGCGGCGGCCCTCGTGCTGGCGCCCCGTGGCGTCATGACGATGGTGGCGGCCTACAGCGCCGTGCAGGTGCTTTGGCTCATGCCCTGGCAATGGGCTGCGGGGCGCATCAGCGCGCTGCGCTGGACGACGGTCGCGGGCGACGTCATGCCCTATCTCCTCTCTTCGCTTCTGACCACGGGGCTCACCTGGGGTCTCACCGAGCCGCTGGAGCAGTCGCCCTTCTGGGTGCTTCTGCCCGTGCGCATCGCTCTGGCCGCTGCGCTCTACGGGGCGCTGATGTGGGCGCGACGCGATGACATATTCCTCGAAATTCTCCGATTCCTCCGCCGATGAAGGTTTCCGTAGTCCTCTGCACCTACAACGGAGCGCGCTATCTCCCCGAGCAGCTCGACAGCATCTTCGCCCAGACGCGAAAGGCCGACGAGGTGCTGGTGCAGGACGACGGTTCCGCCGACGCCACTTGGGACATCCTCAGCCGCTATGCCGCCCTTCATCCCGAGATGCGCCTCTTGCGCAACGAGGGGCCCCACGGCGTCAACGCCAATTTCTACTCCGCCATGCGTAGGGCCACGGGCGATCTGCTCGTCATCGGCGATCAGGACGACATCTGGTTGCCCCGGAAGATAGAGCGTTTGGCCGGTTCCATCGGTGATAATCTCCTTGTGGCCAGCATGAACCGCCCCTTCACCAGTGGCGATGATCCAGCCGCCGGTGTCTCGGATGACGCGCGTGTGCCCAACCTCCATCTCCTGCGCCTGCTCCACACCAGTCAGGTGGCGGGCCACACGATGGCGTTGAGGCCGGAACTCCTCTCTTTGGTGAACCCTGAACGCAGGGATGACATCATGTACGACGCCGCGCTGCAGATTGTCGCGCGTGCGGCGGGTCGCATGGCTTTTGTCCCCGAGGTTCTGGTGCTGCAGCGCCGCCATCTGGATTCGGCCACTTACACGGCGCCCGTCTCGCGCAGCAAATCGCCGCTCAACATCGTGCGCACCGTCCTGGGCGACTTCCGACTCTATTTCCGGACACGCGGTGTCTGGCGCGACCGCATGCAGCTCATGCACGACCTTTTGGACTATGTGGTGAAGCAGGAGGGCGATGTGGTGCGTCCGTGCGAAGAGTTGACATCGGCCCGTGAATATGTGCGCCTGCAGCTGGAGGGCTCTTACGTGCTGCGCACGCTTTTCTGCCTGCGCCACCATCGCGCCCTGCTTCATGCTGTGGAGCCCAACACGCTCTACAGCCTCCTGCGCGCCCTCTTCTTTCCCGTCTCCAGCGCGAGCTACGTACGGGGTAAGTTTATTTCTCTAATTGATAATTGATAAGCACCAAGGCATCGAAAATATTTTTGGGGATTAAGGGGGCAAAGTCGGAAGATTTTTGTAACTTTGTGGCGAAAAACAGAAAAGTAACGAAGTCTATGGAGCGGAGCTTCATGAACTAAGAACTAAAAAAAGCACACAATGAGCATTGAAGAAGCTTTACATTTGGCGTTGGATGCACACAGAGGGCAGGTCGATCTGGACGGGAAGCCCTATATCCTGCATCCCCTCAGAGTTGGCCTCAGTGGACAAAACGACAAAGAGATCATCGTCGGCCTTCTTCATGACGTCATCGAAGACACAAAATATACGTTGCAAGACATCGCAGACAAAGGGGCAGAGAGAGATGTTGTGGAAGCACTCTCGCTGCTCACACACAAAAAGAATCAGCCCTACAGCGAATACCTGGACAGAATCATTGACTCAGACAATCCTATTGCCATCGCCGTCAAAAAGAACGACCTGCTCGACAATCTGGCAAGAAACGACAAAGCAACAGAAGCAAAACAAAGAATCTTCGAAAAACATTCGAGGGCAATAGAAAGGCTGAGGGCAGAAGTAAGAACTAAGAACGAAGAGTGAAGAATTCGATGATGTTGCCGAGACTGGGCCAGTAATTTAGATTCTTCACTCTTCGTTCTTCACTCTTCGTTCTACAGGCCGCTGGTGCGTAATGGCGTCGGTGGCCTTTTTCAGTAACGGGGCCGCCGGACGAAGACAGAAACGTTCAAGCCTCTGGGAATGGCGTAAAAAGACCAGAAGGAAGAAAAAAACTAAAAAAAATGTGAATATTTCTGGCAAAAGTTGTGTGCGGAACGGAATATTTCTCGTACCTTTACCGCAGGCTAGTTTTTTCTGGAAATCATTATAACAAAATAAATTGTATCTTTTATGAGAACATCAAGAAGAACGATGTTGTTGGGGGCATTTTTGCAGTGCCTGATAACGGCCATCCTCGCCATCGGCTGCCTGACGGCGGCGGCAGAGGGGTACGCAGGTGTCTCACCTGCGGACAGTCCCCGGCAAGAAAGGCTACGGGTAGGCGACGAAACGTCGGGAATCGGGACCATCGTGTTCACGCCGCAATGGACGGCGCAGGCGCAGTTTGCGGGCTACTATGTGGCCGAGGCGAAGGGCTTCTATCGTGAGGCGGGCGTGAATGTAAGAATCGAGCACCCGTCGGCCACGCAGCCGGCCATGAGCCGCCTGCGCCAGAACCAGTGCCAGGCCACGACGCTGCAACTCTGTCAGGCGCTGGAGATCGTGGATGGGGGCATCCCCCTGGTGAACATCCTACAGACATCAATGAACAATGCGATGGTCATCGTCTCCGCCCGGGGCAAGAACCCGCTGAAGCAGAAAGGCGCCAAGGTGGGCATCTGGAGCGTGGGCTTCGGACAGTTGGCCATCTGCATGAGCATCAAGGACCACTTGGAATATCAGTGGGTGCGCTTCGCCCAGAACGTTAACCTCTTCCTGAGCGGAGCCCTCGACGCCACGCTGGCCATGAGTTACAACGAGTACTACCAACTGGTGCAGGCTGGCGTCAAGATGACCGGCGAGAACGTGTATCGCTTCTGCGACCACGGCTACAACGTGCAGGAGGACGGCGTCTATATGACCCGCGACTACTACGAGAAGCACAAGGAACAGGCCCGCCGCTTCGCCGAGGCCAGCCGCAAGGGCTGGGAGTGGGCCACCCAGCACCCCGAGGAGACGCTCGACATCGTGATGCAGTACGTGGACCGCGAGCACATCGCCACCAACCGCGTGTTGCAGCGGCTGATGCTCCGCGACGTCCTGCGCCTGCAGGTGGACCGCGAGTCGAAGAAGCGCGAGTTCCGCCTGCGCCCCGACATGGTGCGCCAGGCCAGCCGCCTGATGGCGGAGCATGGGATGCTGAGCCGCGAAGTGACTATCGAGGAACTCTTAAGTGAAGAGTGAAGAGTGAAGAGTGAAGAGTGAAGAGTGAAGAGTGAAAAGTGAAAAATTTGCTACCGCATTGATATGAAAGAAATCTTCCAGTATATCCGTCGCAAACTCTCCGTGAGGGTCAGCCTGTGGGTGGTGTTCTTCGCCGCCATCATCTTCAACGTCGCCCTCGGCTTCCTGTTCTACCAGTCGCGCGAGACCGTGCGCCAGGAGGCCGTCAGCCGCGCCACGCAGATACTCGACAAGACCTCGCAGCGCGTGGAGGGCATCCTGAACCGCGTGGAGGTGGCCTCGAACATGACCAAGTGGCTCGTGGAGCGCCATCCCGACAAGGCCGACTCGATGTTCGTCTATAGCCGGGGCATGCTGCAGAACAATCCCGAATTCTACAACTGCTCCATCGCCTTCGAGCCCTACCACTTCAAGGACAAGGGCCGCTACTTCTCGGCCTACTCCCTGCACGTCGGCGACACGCTGCGCACCATACAGGGCGGCAGCGACAACTACCAGTACTTCTTTGCCGACTGGTACCTGATGCCCACGCTGCTCGACCGTCCCTGCTGGACGGAGCCCTATATGGACCTCGACGTGCCGACCAACACCTACGAGATGGTGACCAGTTACTGCCAGGCCATCAAGGACAAGCAGGGCAGCGTGATAGGCGTGATCAATACCAGCCTCTCCATCACCTGGCTGTCACAGACCATCTCCAGCGTAAAGCCCTATCCCAACTCCTACAGCATCATGACCGGCCGCGGCGGCACCTACTTCGTACACCCCGACACCACGAAGATTACCCGCCGCACCATCTTCACCGAGATGATGGATTACGAAAACTTCAACGAATACGACAACCCCCACAATAAGGACACCGCCCTGATAGCCCTGGGCCACGCCATGCAGCGCGGCGAGGAGGGCGTGAGGCAGATGGACATCGACGGCAGGCACTGCTACGTGTTCTACAAACCCCTCGGACAGACGGGCTGCTCGATGGCCATCGTCTGCCCCGAGAGCGACATCTTCAGCGGCTTCGACCGCCTGCGCCGCACCGTCATGGCCATCGTCAGCGTCGGCCTGCTGCTGATGCTCTATTTCTTCATCCGCATCATCACCCGCGAACTGAAGCCCCTGCACCGACTGGCTAAGGAGGCAGAGACCATCGCCTCGGGGAAACTCGACGCCGAACTGCCTGACCTGCAGCGCGTGGATGAGATTGGTCAGTTGAGCCACTCGTTCGCGGGCATGCAGCAGTCGCTCGTGAAATACATCGACGAACTGAAGGAGACCACCGCGCAGAAAGCCTCCATCGAGAGCGACCTGCGCATCGCCAGCGACATACAGATGGGCATGCTGCCCACGAAGTTCCCCACCCGCGACGACCGCGACGACGTGCAACTCTACGCCTCGCTGACCCCCGCCAAGGAGGTGGGCGGCGACCTGTTCGACTTCTACTTCCGCGACGAGAAACTGTTCTTCTGCATCGGCGACGTATCGGGCAAGGGCGTGCCCGCCTCGCTCTTCATGGCCGTCACCCGCTCCATTTTCCGCACCGTGTCGGCCCACGAGTCGATGCCCGACCGCATCGTGACACAGATGAACAAGACCATTGCCGAGATGAACAAGAACAACATGTTCGTCACCCTTTTCGTCGGCGTGCTCGACCTGCCCACGGGTCGCCTGCACTACTGCAATGCCGGCCACGACGCCCCGCTGCTGGTAGGCGAAGGCGTAGGCGAACTGCCCTGCGACGCGAATATCCCCGTAGGCTTCATGCCCAAGTGGAAGTACTCGCTGCAGGAGGCTCAGATCTTCACCGGCACCACCATCTTCCTCTTCACCGACGGACTGACCGAGGCCATGGATGCCGACAATAACATGTTCTCGATGGAGCGTGTGACCGACGTGGCGTCCCAGGCCCTCACCGAAGGGCAGCAGGAGCCGCGCCAACTCATCGCCCGGATGACCGAGGCCGTCCACCAGTTCGTGGGCGATGCCGAGCAGAGCGACGACCTGACGATGATGGCCATCCAGTACATCCGCGAACAGCACGACGTGCTGATGCAACGGAGCATCGTGCTGCTCAACGACACGCAGGAGGTGCCCAAACTGAATGCCTTCGTCACCGAGGTGTGCCAGGCCGTGGGATTCGACGAGATGACCACCATGCAGATGAACCTCGCCATCGAGGAGGCCGTGGTCAACGTGATGAACTACGCTTATCCGCCAGGCCAGCGCGGCGACCTGACCGTCGAGGCCGCATCCAACGACCTGCGCCTGAAGTTCACCATCATCGACAGCGGCAAGCCCTTCGACCCCACCGTGCAGGCTCCCGCCGATACCACGCTCACGGTCAAGGAGCGCCGCATCGGCGGACTGGGCATTCACATCGTGCGCCAGTTCATGGATTCCATCAACTACGAGCGCATGGACAACCTCAATGTACTGACTTTGAGAAAGAAAATCAAACAAAGGTAAAAAGGTAAAAAAAGAAATCATCCCAAATATTTAACGACAATGAAGACAACAATTCAAGAGCAAGACGGCAACGTGGTTGCCATTCTGGAGGGCAGACTCGACACCCCAGCAGCCCCCGAGACCGAAAAGGCACTGAGTCCACTGAACGACGTGGAGGGCAAGGACATCATCATCGACTGTGCTGGTCTGGAGTACATCTCATCGGCCGGTCTGCGCATCTTCCTCGGCATCCTGCAGAATGCCGAGGAGAAGGGCGGACACGTCTATATTAGCAACGTCAGCGACAACGTCCGTGCCGTGTTTGTCATCACCGGCTTCAGCAACATCTTCAAGTTCAAATGAGCGAGGTAAAACTGAACCCGCATGGCGAGGCCCTGCTGCAGCAGTACCGTACACTGCGCCCCACGCTCGACAGCCTGTCACAGCAGGCCTACGAACTGATGCGCCACGCCCTGCTCGAACAGGGCATCTACGTCACGGCCATGGAGCACCGCGTGAAGACGGAGAAGTCGCTCACCGGGAAATTGGAACTGAAGGGTGCGAAGTACAAGACCATCGACGACATCACCGACCTCGTGGGCCTGCGCGTCATCACGTTCTACAGCGACGAGGTGGATAAGGTGGCGGCCATCGCCAAGCGCATCTTCGACATCGACTGGAAGGAGAGCGTTGATAAGCGCAAGTTGCACCAGTTGGATGCCTTCGGCTACAACTCGCTGCACTACATCTGCCGCTTGAAAACAAATCAAGGGGACAAGTCGCTTGATTCGCCCGAGCCGGGCGATCAAGGGCCTGTCCCCTTGATTCGCCAGATCCGCTTCGAACTGCAGATGCGCACGGCCCTGCAGCACGTGTGGTCCACCATCGAGCACGACACAGGCTACAAGGGCGACGTGAAGATCCCCCGTGAGTACCTGCGGCAGTTCAGCCGCATGGCAGGCCTGCTGGAACTGGCCGACGACGAGTTCAGCCGCCTGCGCACGGCCCTCACCGACTACCGCCGCCAGACGCTGGCACTGGTGAAGAGCGGACAGCTCGACGAGGTGCCGCTGTCGCGCGAGACGTTCCGGGGCTATCTCGACCTGAAGCCCTTCGACCGTCTGAACCGCCGCATCGCCGCCGTCAATCAGGCCGAGATATACCCCGTCTCGGTGATGTCGTACATGCCCGTGCTCGAATCCTTCGGACTGGAGACCCTCGGCGACGTGCAGCAGTTCATCGACGACAACAGCGACGATGCCTATCAGCTGGCCCTCGCGCAACTGGCCGTCACCGACCTCGACCTCCTCTCGTCGAACACGGCCCTGCAGTATCTCTGCCTGGTCTATGTGCTGAAGCACGACGACGGGCGCGACGGTCTGAAACGGCTCTACGACCTCATCAACGGCGAGAACGATGCCAACGCCATCGCGGCCGACATAATGATGGAGCAGGCCAGGACGCTGCCGTTCATGCAGAAGAAGTTATAGAAGTTATAGAAGTTATAGAAGTTAAGGAATGATGAAGATGATAGCAATGACGTGGTGGACCTCGCTGACCGAGAGCTTCACCAACAACCTGATAGCGGAGGACCGCTACAGGATGATACTCGACGGTCTGCAGGTGACGCTGCTCATCACGCTCTGCGCCGCCGTGCTGGGCACGCTCTTAGGCGGACTGGTGTGCTGGATGCGCATGAGCCGCCGCCGGTGGCTGCGGCAAGTGGCAAAGGTATATATCGAACTGATGCGCGGCATGCCGGTGCTGGTGCTGCTCATGCTGATGTACTACGTGGTAATGGCCCCGATGGACGCCACGGGTGTCGCGGTGGCCATCGTCACCTTCGCCATGAACACGGCGGCCTACATCAGCGAGATGCTGCGCACCACCATCCAGAGCATCGACCGCGGACAGACGGAGGCTGGGCTGGCACTGGGCTTCACACAGCGGCAGACGTTCTTCCGTATTGTGCTGCCACAGGTGGTCCGTGCGGTGATGCCCGTCTATCAGGGCGAGATTATCAGTCTGCTGAAGGGCACGAGCATCGTGGGCTACATCGCCGTGTCCGACATGACACGCGCCTCCGACCTGATACGCTCGCGAACGTTCGATGCCTTCTTCCCCCTCATCGTGACGGCCATTATCTATTTCCTGGTGGCATGGCTCATCGGAATGCTGCTCCAGTCACTGGTGCAGCGGCAACGTATGAAGGCCACGGTTTCGGCAGTGATGCTGACGCTGTTTGGTCTGGCAGGCTACGTGCCAACAATAGTTAATGACGGGGAAAACGTCACCCAAACGGGCGACCAGAAGGATATCCCCCCCGTATTCAAGGCACTGAAGGGTAAGAGTGTCGGTGTCATCATCGGCAGTGTCCAGGACATTGCCGTCACCGACTGGGTTCCCGAGGCCGACATCCTGCGCTTGACCACGCAGACCGATATGCTGGCCGCCTTGGAGAACGGCAAGGTGGATGTGGCGGGCAGCGAGAGCCTGACGCTGGTATTCAGCAAGGAAATTGCTGCCAAGGTGGACTCTGTAAACGCAGGGATGCAACCAGTTCCGATAGCAGCCTGCTTCCGTTTGGACAATACCGAGTTGCAGCAGGACTTCAACCAGTTCCTGGCCGAGATCAAGAGCGACGGCACCTACCAGCAACTGTACGACCGCTGGCAGCAGGCCGAAGACCCTTCGGCCTTGGACATCCCCCAGCCGCGCGGCACAGGGCGCACGCTGCGCGTGGCCACCTATCCCACCATGCCCCCGTTCAACTTCATCAGCGCGGGCAAGCCGTCGGGCTTAGAGCCTGCCCTGCTGACGGAATGGGCCAACCGGAGGAACTGGAAAGTGGAGTATCTCGTGATGAACTTCGCCGCACAGATGCCTGCCGTACAGGCGGGCAAGGCCGACCTGGCCATGGGAGCCATCAGCGTCACCGAGGAGCGGCAGAAGCAGGTGCTCTTCTCCGACAGCTATTTCGATTCGCACATCTTGTTCATCACGCGCAAGGGCGAGGCTGGGATACTCACCGGTTCGTCGCAGCCGTCGGCTGCAGACAATAACGGCAGCCTCATTACTGAGCAAAGCTCGCCTACCCGCCTTTGGCCGTGGGCTGTGGCGCTTATTATTATAATAGGTGGTGGCGCCTGGTTTGTCCGCCGGCGCAGGAATGCTTTCACAAACGGGCAAACCACCAATACCCCCAACGACCGGCAGGAGCCTATCATCAGCATCGCGCACCTGAAGAAGAGCTACGGCAGCCTTGACGTGCTGCACGACATCACCGTAGATATCCGCCAGGGCGAGGTCATCTCCATCATCGGCCCCTCGGGCACGGGCAAGAGCACCCTGCTGCGCTGTCTGAACCTGCTGGAGCGACCCACCGGCGGCAGCATCGTCGTCGATGGGGAGGACATTCTCGCCAAAGGCTATCCAGTCAACAGGCTGCGGCAGAAGATGGGCATGGTGTTCCAGTCGTTCAACCTCTTCGAGCATAAGACGGTGCTGGAGAACGTCATCTTCGCGCCCTGCCAGTTGCGTCGTATGTCAGAGGAAGAGGCACGCAGGGAGGGGCTGGCATTGCTGCGCAAGGTGGGACTGGCCGAGAAGGCCAACGTCTATCCGTCGAGCCTCTCCGGCGGACAGAAACAGCGCGTGGCCATCGCCCGCGCCTTGGCTATGAAGCCCGACGTCATCCTCTTCGATGAGCCTACGTCGGCCCTCGACCCGACGATGGTGGGCGAGGTGCTCAGCGTTATCCGTCAGTTGGCCAAGGAGGGCATGACGATGCTCATCGTCACCCACGAGATGAAGTTTGCCCACGATGTAAGCACCCGTATATTCTTCATGTACGACGGCTATATCCACGAGGACGGCACGCCCCCGCAGATCTTTGAGTCGCCCGTCCACAGTGCCACCAAGGCCTTCATCCAGCGCATCCGCAAGGAGGTGTTTGAGATTGACGGCCCTGACTTCGACTTCCTCGGTATGCACTCGGCCATCAGTGCCTTCTGCCGCAAGTACGGCATCAGCGAGAAGGAGGATACGGCCCACCGCCTGACGGACAAGATGCTCGATGACGTGATGGCCCGCTGCCGCCCCATCACCGTGCGCATCACCCACAGCGAGCAGTCGCTCATCACCACCCTCGACTTCATGGTGGAGCAGATGGCCGCCACGCCGCTCACCGACGCCCAGCGCACCGACCTCTCCGCGCAGTGCCGGCAGGTGGTGGAGGAGCCTACGAAGCGCGGCTTCCGCGTGAAACTAATCATTTAATTGATAAATATGGAGAAACCGTATTTTTTTGATGAGACATTCTACTGGAGCCGCTCCGGCAAGCGGGCCACGGTGATAGAGGCCGAATGTGAGCTGACGCAGAGCGTGCGCCCCGACGAACTGCGGCAGGCTGTGCTGAGCGCCCTGAGGGTACATCGTAACTTCAGGGCACGCCCTGTCATCGTGGGGCGGCGGTTCTACGTGGAGGACTCCGAGGCGGAGAAGGTCGCAGTGGTAAGCGAAGCCGACGGACTGCCTCGCCGCCTTGGCACCAAGGAGACCGGGGGCCTGATGCTCTATGTCAGCTACGGCGAGCGTCGCTTCACGCTCCATGTGTTCCACGGCCTTGGCGACATGCGGTCTATCTGTGGCTTCCTCCATACCGTGCTGAGGTTCTATTGCCACACGGATGATGAAAACCCGCCTGCTGCCGACAGCATCGACACCTTCCCCTGCCACGAGCACATCCTCGGGGGAGGCGCACCGGGAGCGCCTGAGGGTAAGTTCATCCCACAGGAGCACGACATCTTCATTCTGCCCGAGAGGCTGTTCAGCACGAGGACCACGCGGCAGCACATCATCGACATCGACGTGCCGCTGGCACCGCTGCTGGTCTTCGCCCGCGAGAGCGGCAGTTCGGTGGTACCGGCCTTGAACGCCGTCATAGGCCGGGCCATTCGCCAGCGCTACGACGTGGGGCAGAAGGAGATAATATGCTACACGCCCAAAGACCTGCGCCCGGTGTTCCACTTTGAGACCGGTGGCAATGGTGCCATTCCCTTCTCGCTCCCCTATACGGCAGAGATCGACCGCCTGTCGGCAGGCGAGAGAGCCAGACGGCTGCGCGAGGAGATGATGGTGCAGACCCGTCCGGTGAACCTCTACTCGACGGTGGCCCAGCTGCGGGCTGACTTCGACCAGATATTCGCCACGCCGATGCCCGTGACAGAGGTGTCGCCCATGGTCGTCAAGAGCGGCAGGCAGAAAGACTCAGCCTTCTGCACCTACGGCATATCCTACGCAGGCCATCTCGACTTCGGCGAAGCCGCAGCGCAGCAGGTGCAGGCCGTGGGTGTCAGTGCCGGCTCCTATTCCTATCCGCTGTGGATCATAGCCTGCGAGTACAAGGGCATCCTCCGCATGAGGCTCGTGCAGTCGTTTGAGAGCGACCGCCTGGCCAACGTCATCTGCGAGGAACTCGCCGCCCTCTTCCCCGGCACGGCCTACACAGACCGTGGACATCACGACTTCGACTCGTTCCCCTTAGGCAGCGTTCCCCGTAAAGACAATAAGTAAGTATAAGCATTTAAACAAAAACATTCATGGGAAAGATGATGAATTGGGTGCTCGTCGCCTTCTTCATTTGCGGCGCAAGTGTGCTGACGGCTGGCAACGGCATCACTCCGAGTCAGAGCCGCGTGGGCTATTCTGCCTGGTGTACGCAGGTCAGCTACACCCACTGCGAGCCACTGCCAAAGACGGGCAAGCCGGAAATGGTGGCAGGCACATGGGAGGTGAACGACGGCATCCTGCAGCACAAGGCAGGCGAGAAAGCCCCGCTGGCCATCTGCAACTACGTCATCCCCTCCGACCACTACACCATCGAGTGCCATGCCCGCAAGGACGGCGGACCGGAGGGCTTCGTCATCGTGTTCAACTATGTGGACCGGCAGCACTACTGTCAGCTGAACTTCGGCACAAGCGGCAACACGCAGCACGCCATCGAGCAGATCAGCGGCGACATCAGGACGAAGACGGCCACGCGCCCTGGCAGCGTGGACTCGGGCCGATGGTACGACGTGCGGCTGACCGTCGCAGGAGACAGCGTCAAGGCCTGGCTCGACAACATGCCGGTGTTCGACGATGTGCTTCTTTTAACAAATATCCGATAATAATGACGGACCGGGAGACGTGGCAATGGCAGGAGCCTGGCAGTGCCTGGAAAGGCGTCGGGGTGTATCATATCACGCTGACGGTGCCGTCGCGTGAGCCGCTGCTCGGAGCGTTGGTGATTTCGGATGACGATCCGTCGAAAGCACATATAGAGCGGACGGCCTTGGGCAATGCCGTTGTGGATGAATTGTATGTGATGTGCAGGCATTATCCGGCAATCCGTATTCTCCAATTCTGCCTGATGCCCGATCATCTGCATGCCATTATCCATGTGAGGCAAGTGATGGATACGAGCATTCGCGCCGTCATCCGAGGATATTGGCAGGGAGTGAAGAAACACGGCAGGGCATATACTTTGTCAGTTGCTTCAGAATTAAATTCGGAACCAACGGACGAAGGAGCCAAGTGTCAAGAAGCAACGAACGAAGGGGCCTATCCTTTCCCTGTTTTCACCGAGCGTCCATTCATTCGCCCCTTGTCGCGACGCGGCCAGTTGCATACGATGATTCGGTATGTGCAGATGAATCCGCAACGTCTGGCGACGAAGCGCCTGAAGCCTGGCTTCTTCCGCGTGCAGAAAGATATCTCTGTCGGCAATCGGAGCTATGACGGCGTGGGCAATGTGGGGCTGCTGATGCAGGAGTCCTATTGCCCTGTGCATGTGCGCCGTGCGATGGTGGAAAAAGCCAACGGCGGCGACGACAAGGAGCTGCGCGACTATAAGAACGCCTGTGTGTTGAAGGCGCGCCAAGGGGCTGTGATGGTGTCGCCCTTCATCTCACCCGACGAGAAAGAAGTGATGCAAGTGCTTTTGAAAGAAAAGTCTCCGTTCATTCTGCTTACGGACAACGGATTTCGCGACTATTACAAACCGGCAGACGCCCTCTTCGACGCCTGCGCCGCCGGGCGATTGCTGATACTCAGCCCCTGGTCGTACGACAGCGGCAAGCGGCATATCAGCCGTGCGGATTGTGTCGCCCTCAATGCTATGGCAGAAGAAATAGCCAACAGTCTGACGGGAGAGGTCTGATACCATTTATAAGTAAATACCATTGTTATGGTATTGCACAAATGCTAAGAAAGGTGTACTTTTGCAATTGATGATACGAATTGTCACATACGAGCCGCAATACAAGCAGGACTTTATCCAACTGAACAAGCAGTG
>Ga0256405_10000550_pt1 | contig 123160 bp, 114 predicted proteins | sample RumenRJG_02DNA_FD_189096 | JGI IMG/M metagenome (GOLD analysis project Ga0256405, IMG submission 189096) | Bovine rumen microbial communities from Lethbridge, Alberta, Canada - RJG_02 | ecosystem: Host-associated > Mammals > Digestive system > Stomach > Rumen | place: Canada: Alberta... | reverse complement strand
CCCGTTCCCATTCCGAACACGGAAGTTAAGCTCATTCGCGTTGACGATACTTGGCTGGTGACGGCCCGGGAAACTAAATCAGTGCCGACACTTACAAAGGACTGCAAATGCAGTCCTTTTTGTTTTGATATTATATTTATAATAAGAAAGAGCAGCTTATGCTGCTCTTTTTCGTTTTTATTACATCGCCGAAGCGACTACCATATAGACGTAGGTCGATAATGCTGCGAATGCGATAATTATAGAATAAACAGGCATTCTGAGCGCTTTTGCGGCTGTTTTGGAGCTGCTTTCCAGTTTTGTCACTGCGAATCCGAGGAACAGCGTTCCTGTAATAACCGTCGGCATAAGATAGCGGAAATTCATACTGCAAACCATAGGGTAATTTTTTGAAAGCGTGTACAGATTTATAATCAGTACAAGGTGGAAGAACACCAGAAATCCCTTTTGTATCCTGTCCGTATCTGTTTTTTTGAAAAGGTAGAATATCATTGCGGCGAATGCGGCAGCTGCAATGGATACTCCCAGCCAGAACAGCACCTTGCAGACCGTATCCATGTATTCCATATCGGGGAAGTTGTTTCCGTTGATAAATTCGCCGAATATGGAGTTTTTCAGTATGGCTATCAGGGGATTATGCTCATTGAAGCCCTGGGGCTCTCCTGCTTCGTCACGCCACAGCCAGTTTTCGTAGACGTTCTGAACTTGCTTTACTGAAAAATCAGTGATTCGCTCCCAGAATGTTATGCCTTTTATGGTCTGGTCCATTTCGGGGAGCTCCTGAACGTATGTAAGGGGTATCCCCCAGCGTATAAGCCCTCTTATGGGGAACCACATTCCCAATGGGAAGCATAGAGCTAAAAATGCGGCGAATTGTCCGAACAGCTTTTTCCATGAGGTCTTGAAGGTTTTGAAAAATACAACGATGAAAACAAATGCAATTGGAAATGCTGCCAGAGCCGCTGACAGCTTGGTCATCATTCCAAGTCCGAGGCATAGCGCTATTTTGATTATATTTGCCATTGTAGGGGCTTTGTACCATTTCAGGGTACAGTATACGGCTCCTATTGTAAGAGCCCATGTGAGGGCGTCGTTGTTCATGAAAGCGGCAAGGTAAGTAAAGCAGGGGTGGAAAGCGGTTATTATAAGCGAGATATAAAGTGCTCTGCCGTCAAGCTTGAAGTATCTGAATATTTTATATGCTGTGATAATTATTGCCATGGAGTAAAACAGCGGCAGTACTTGTGCCGATTCTACTGCATTTCCGATATCTACGCCCAGAACACGGTTCAGAAACCCTATCCACACTGCGCACAGTGCATGGTGCAGCGGAGGGTGGCAGTACTGGAAAACCTGCCTGTAATCTCCGTCATAAAGGTGATGATTGTAACAGAGATAGGAGATATATCCAAGATGTCCGGGAGTGACTTCTTTTGAGGGCTCGAACCAGCTCACATCATGCTGTCGCTCACTTATGGACGTTCCGAGGACGTAGCACAGCTTTACCATAAAGCCCATGCCCATGATGAGCAGCGCATTGAAGCGCCGCGTCAGCTTTTTCGTATAAAAGGCAAAATAATAAGCTGTCAGCAGTATGCAGCCATAGGCAAATACAAACAGAAGTTTGTTCTCCTGATTTCGGAAATACAGAAAAACGTGAGCTCCCACTGCCGAAACTGCAAGGGTGAGTATGACAGGCAGGGGATTTTTCAGCTTATACCTGCTGCATATCCGCGGTACGATAAGACCTGCCGAAAAGCAGTAGAACAAGAACATTATCATGACAGCTGCTGATGATATATTGCTGCTTGCCGCGCAAAATGGCATAGTGCAGATGATACATATCAGAAATGCTGAAATATAAGGGTGTGCTGTAAATATCCCGAAAAGACCTGACACAGCGGCATTGCTGCCCGAGGTTTTCTTTTCGGGGATATGGGTGGGAATATTCATTTTGTTCTCCTTTTATGATCGCTTTTTAATATATTTTATCATAAAAGGGACAAAATAGCAATAATTAAGGCGAAAGACAGCAAAAAAAGACGTATAAAACCTGTAGGGGCGCCGTTTCGGCGCCCGTGAAACTGTATAATAAAAAGGCTGCCGAACATCGACAGCCTTTTTGTTATTATTCGTTTGCGTCCATATCTGTATAGTTGATATGTCCGAAGTTTGCCTGCACGTCCTTGTTTATCATATCCTTGAGAACTGTGATGACCGATGAATTTATTGTGCCTGACTTTCTTGCTACAGCAGACTTAAAGCCGAAGTTTATCTTTCCAGCAGGGGTTGACTGGGCAGCTGTAAGTCTCTTGTAAGCGTCGGCAGCGTCCTCGATGATGTCGTTCTGTTTTCTCTCATTTTCATTCACCAGCATAGCGATTACGAACTCATCTGAGCCTGTACGGTATATCTTGCAGTTCTTGAATACCTGATTGAGCACGTCGACTGTTCTGACGAGCAGCCAGTCACCGATATCGTTTCCGTAGCGCGAGTTTATCTCGCTGAAATTAGCGATATTGTACATTATGAAGTAGTACGGGCGCGACGGCGGTGAATTGACCTCTTCAAAGTCCATAGAGAAGGATATTCTGTTGTTCACATCGGTGAGAACGTCCTTGAACATGGCTGTATAGAGGGATTCCTTTGTCTTGTTGTTCTTGATGATAGTTGAAGCGAGCTTCTGGTTAGCCTTTTCCTGCTTATTGTTGAGGTAAGCGAAGATAAGGGTGAGAACTACTATAGCGATAGCAAACAATGCCATATACCAGCGCATTGTGTGTGAAAGTGCGTATACCTCATCCTTGGTATCGTCGATAATGAGTATCCAGTTGTATTTGGACATATAGGAGTAGATAGAAATATACTTTTTGCCCGTTGCCTTGTCCTTATACTGGAATGAGCCTTCGGTATTGTCACTGTTGCCTGAGCTGAGCTCACGGCAGATCTTGAGGATGTTTTTGTTTGTAGCGACTTTACCTATCTGTTCAGGATCATTGTTAAAGATATACTTGTTATCATTAACATTTATCATAGTGTATGAGGAGTCCTTGATGCCCTTTATTTCCAGATTGTCAAGAGTCTGAACGAGCTGTTCGGTGAATATTCCGAGACCGACGAAGCCTATAGGCTCACCGTTGTCGTTGTATACTGCCTGATACATGGATACTATCTGCTTTCCTGAAGCAGGTGAAATTATGATACCTGTGTTGTAGACGCCGTTGCCGGCACGGAGAAGCGCGTCCTGAAGCTCCTTCTGCTTGCTTTCGTCTTTTCTTGTCTGGATTCCGACAGTCTGGGGATTGGTATGAGCTATACAATGGGTATCCCATGTACCTATCCAAAGACCTTCTACGTTTGCGAGACCGATATCTGCCGAATATTCCTCAGTGTACTTCTGAGCCTTTTCCACATATGTACTGTTGTCGGGATAAAGCAGGATATTCTTTACAGCCTCTGCATTGCTGAAATAGCTGAGAGTTTTTTCCGCGTTTTCCACATAAGTCTGAATGATATGAGCACGCTCATTGGTGATGGTCTGCATATGGTCGATAGAATCTTTACGTGTTGTAGAGCTGATTGTCTTAGTAATTCCAAGTGAAAGAGCGATCATAATGATAAGCTGGATTATGAGGATCAACGTTACTGTTGATACTTTCTTTTGACCTTTCATTTCTTTTAATACCTCCCTGAATTACTTCCTGAAGAAGCCAAATTTCTTCTTCGGTGACGGCAGACTGTCAAGAAACTCGTCTGTTTCGGGTTCTTCTGCGACCTTCAGCAGACTGCTGACTCTGTTCTTGAGGAGATCGCCCTTAGCATTGGCTGTATTGGTGTCCATAGATACCGAGGTGGACTCGATATGGGACTCCGAAAAAGGAGCTGCGGCTAAAGGCGGAGCTGCCGCGTTGCCGGCAGTGGGCTGAGCCATAGTTATCGGAGACGCCTTGGCATGAGCGGTGTACTGAGGCTGCGGAGCAGCAGGAGCATGACCGCCGTATCTTGCAGGCTCGGGCATATTTCCCATTGGAGCAGCAAACATACCTACCTCCGATATGCTTATCATTCTGTCAGGCATCATTATCATGCAGTTTGCGTTTGCAGGGGCAAGTGACATGATATAGCCGATACAGTTGTTGCATGGGAGCATAGGAGTCCTGCTTTGCGTATTTAAAAGCAGCAGAGCCTCTATGATGTTTTCTCCTGCGGCAAGCATATTCTGTACTGCGTCGATCTCTGCGTGGATCGCGCTGTTCATATCCTGACGGCTTATGCCTGTATATATTCTTCCCGAGGCGGATTGGATAGTACAGACAGTGTCAGCAGGGGATATGAAAGCGCCTGATTCGAGTAATCGTATTGCTGTTGAATGAGCAGCGTTGAAGATAGCTTCTGAATTCATTTCTGTTTCACCTCTGTTCGTTGAAGCAGCTTATTGCTGAGTATTCCGAGGAATTGCCGTGTGAGAACCCCATAATCCATATATCCTTCTGTCGAAAGCTCGTAAAGCTGCAACCTTGTTATACTAAAATTATACACCTATTTATATGTGTATTTCAACCGAAAAAATATAGAAAAGGTGGATAATCGTTATACATATTATGTTTAAAAAATTGTAATTTCACCAAATGAGCATTAAATGTTGAAAACAAAAGGCTAATTACAGGAGTTTAAGGCATATGATAAGAAAATATTAAAAATATACTTTTAGTTCATATTCTACAAGGAATAAGGGTTAATGAATTTACATATGGTATATTTTAAGCTTAACTATAGAAAAATAAAACACAAAATCTCATAAACGGGCAGTAATTTATTGTTAAATCAGCATTGTTACTGCCATATGGATAAAAAAACAGGGCTTTAGTGAAAAAAGCGCCGAAAAATCAGCTTCGGGACTGAACTGTGATTAAGAGGAAAAGGCTTCTGATCCCGCAACAATTTACAAAAACATAATATTTGATATATTGACAAGAAAATATTTTTTTGCTAAAATAATAACATCATGATATAAGGAGGAAAACACATGAAATGCAGATACTGCAACTATGAAAACAAGGAAGGCGACAACTACTGCGAAAACTGCGGTGCGTCACTGGAGATAGCGTCGGGGGCAATGGACGATATTTCTGCGATACCCGTACCAACAGCAGATACGCAGACAGACGCCGCAGAGACTTCGGCAGCTCAGCCTGACAACAGTCAGCCAAACAATTACGGACAGCCAACAGGCTACAGCCAGTCAAACAATTACGGACAGTCCAGTAACTACGGACAGCCAAACGGCTATGGTCAGCCCAACGGCTACGGACAGCCAAACGGCTATGGACAGCCAAACGGCTACGGTCAGCCCAATGGCTACGGTCAGCCCAATGGCTACGGTCAGCCCAATATGTATCAGGGACCTATCTACGGCTTTGACCACTACGGACAATTCAACGAGGGCGACGGAAGTCCTAAGTATGTAGGCTTCGGAGAGGCTATAAAGCTTTACTTCAAGAACTACGCCAACTTCAAGGGACGCTCTACAAGAAGCGAATTCTGGTGGGGATTCCTGTTTAACTTCATTATCGGTATCGTAATGGGAATAATCATGGTAGTCGTATTGTCAGCTTCTTTCATTCCTAAGATAAATTCGGGCAATATAGATATGTTCATGTCAGAGGAAAAATTGCTGAAAGAAATGTTTTTCCCGATGATTATTTTCTATATCATAAGTATGGCACTTTCAATACCGTACTGGTCGGCAGCTGTAAGAAGACTTCACGACGCAGGTCATTCAGGCTGGTGGTTCCTTATGCTGTTGGCAGGAAGTATCCCAAGCTATTTGAGACTTATTCCGGGTATCAGCCCCGAACTCTCAACAGGTCTTACCTGCCTTTGATCACCTTTAGCACTTGCAGGACTTATCGTAAACATCATATTCTGGTGTCAGCCCAGCGTTGTATACAACCAGTGGGGCGCACCTGCAAAGCCAACAATGATGAGATAAATCCAAAGGGATTCCGAATAACTGCGATACTCATATAGAAGTTTTATAATTATTATTGAGAGAACCCCTTTTGAAAAAGGGGCTTCTCTCAAACTCTCTCCCTAAAACTTTCGTTTTGTTTTTTCACAGATAGGGCGCACCTGCATTTTTGTAGGTCTTTTTTTATTTAAGAAGCGCCCTATCTGCGAAAAAACCAGATAAAAGTCTTTGGAAAGGGGTATGGGGGAGAACCTTTCCTCAGAAAGGTTTCCCCCATAATTAACTGTAAGCTTCTATATAAGTGTTGCGGTTACTCGGAATCCCTTTTTAATTCGCGCAGTACGCCCATTCTACAGATACGCCCTTACGTCGGTACAGAGTTTGTCCTCGGCACTGATTATGCGCTTTGCGATATCCTTTGAGCGCTCGTCGGCAGCCTGATACTTGTTGAGATAGCGGCTGAGGGACTTCACGCCCATATTGCAGCCGTCTGTGATAAGGTCCGCAACGGTGCTGTCGGACTCGTTCATTTTCAGCTTCACGTTGGTCTTTACCCACGACATACCCTTAGCCATAGCCGCAGGCTCCTTGCCCTCGTCGTGATACTCTCCGAGAAGCCCCTGCAAGTCAGCTTTCAAGCCGTCGTGCTCCTCAGAGCTGTCCTGCAATACTCTTTTCAGGTCGTGGCTGCTGACGTAGCCGAGTACGTCCCCGATAGAGGATATACCCATTTTTACACCTGCGTCGCACTCACGAAGCAGCTTTATAGTGTCCTGTTCTACCATAAAAACACCTCCCTTTGCGGATATTATGTCCGCTTCGGGAGGTTTTATACTTATTTGCTGACTTTTTCCTCTTCTTTTCCGAAATAAAGCTCCGTCATCTGCTCCAGACCGAATTTTTCGGCAAAGCTTTCAAAATCCTCACGCGCCTTTACGAGGCTGTATCCATTTTCGATGAAGAAGTCCTCGTCCAGTTCGCAGAGCTGGTTGTAAAACTCAAGACCTACCATAAGATTTTCCTTGGTGTTGTTGTCGGCAAGTCTGTTCAGTTCGTCGACAGCGTCCTGTATCTCGCCGTCTTTTACCTTGTCGGCAAGGAACTCTACCTTCTGTCTTTCGCGCTGATGAAGCATCAGCGTCATGGAGTCAGCCTTTTTTCCAAAAAGCACCTTTGCAATAACTGCGGTTATTTCCCTTATCTGCCGCATAATGAAATCCTCTTCATACATAAATAAGCCTCCTTTCGGTATAAAAACAGACCTGCTGCGCTGTTTGCAACAGGTCTGTATCGGTTGTCAAAAATCCAGCTTTGAGCGGAGCTTTTCAAAGAAGCTCTGGCGCTTAGTGTAGTTTTTCTCTGTAAGTGAAGCCTCGAACTGTTTCAGCAGGTCTTTCTGCTTCTTGGAAAGGTTCTTGGGGACCTCAACGTATATCTTTACGTACTGATTGCCGCGGTCTGTGCGGTGAAGTCTCTGAACGCCCTTGCCCTTTAAGCGGAAGATAGTGCCTGTCTGAGTGCCCTCGGCTATGGTGTACTTAACGTCGCCGTCGATAGTAGGTACGGTTATCTCGGCGCCGAGAACAGCTTCCATGTAAGTAACAGGGATATCGCAGTGTATGTCGAAGCCCTCGCGTCTGAAGATAGGGTGGGACTTTACGTTGATACCAACGAGGAGATCACCGTTAGGACCGCCGTTTACGCCGCAGTCTCCCTGACCGCCTACGCGGAGCGTCTGTCCGTCGTCGATACCTGCTGGTATATCAATGGAAACGTTCTTCTGTACTCTGATACGTCCTACTCCGCGGCACTTGCTGCATGGGCTCTTGATTATCTTGCCCTTACCGCCGCAGTGCGGACATGGTTTTGTTGAGGATATAGCACCGAACGGAGTACGCTGAGTAGCCTTGATAGAGCCTCTGCCCTGACAGTCGGGACAGATATCGGGCTGAGTACCGGGCTCTGCGCCCGAGCCCTTACAGCTGTCGCATACGCACATACGGTTTACCTTGATATCCTGCTTTTTGCCTGTGCAGGCTTCCATAAAGGTGATGGAAACAGTATCCTGTATATCCGCACCTCTTCTGGGAGCGTTTGCGTTGGAGCGCTTTGAGCCGCCGCCGAAACCAAAGCCGCCGAAGATACTGCCGAGGATATCGTCCATATCAGCAAAGCCGCCGAATCCCTCCATGCCGCCTGCGCCGCCGCCGTAGCTGGGATCAACGCCTGCATGACCGAACTGGTCGTAGCGTGCGCGCTTTTCGGGATCGGAGAGGACCTCGTTAGCCTCATTTATCTCCTGAAACTTCTCGACGTAAGACGGATCGTCGGGGTGAAGGTCGGGGTGGTTTTCTCTTGCCTTTTTACGGAAGGCTTTTTTTATCTCGTCCTCGGAAGCACCCTTCTGGATACCGAGGATCTCATAATAATCTCTTTTCTCAGCCATATATTTATTCTCCTTATTAGTGAGTAGTGAGTAGAGAGTAGAGAGTAGTGTGCAGAAGTTTGAATAATTACTACTTTCTACTTACTACTTTCTACTTACTAATTTACCGCGCCTGTAAATACACCTTTAGGGCGGCGGAGTGCCTCCGCTCCCTTTTTCGCGTCATAAACGCATTAAAACGGCAGTTTTTTACCGCGCCTGTAAATACACCTTTAGGGCGGAGTAAAATCCGCCCTAAAAGCCTTATCAACTGTTTTCTATCGAATCCTCATATTTGCCCCTGCCGCCGTCGTAATCGCCAAGGTCGTCGTTGGCAAAGCCTGCGAACCACTTTAGTCCGAAATACGCCAAAGCAGCCAGAGCAGCTATGATGATTATAGTTTTTACAGTTTTATTGATCTTCATTATCAAACCTCAGTGAAGTCTGCGTCAACTACTCCGTCGTCGTTTCCACCCTGTGAAGCGCCTGCGTCAGCAGCACCGCCCATGTTAGCGAACTGTGAAGGATCAATACCCTGTGCGCCTGCTGCACCGTTAGGAGCTGCCTGCTGGTATACCTTAGCGGAAAGGTCATAGAATGCCTTCTGGAGGTCTTCCTTGAGAGACTTTATCTCAGAATCGTTGTTTGCTTCGATAGCAGACTTGAGTGCAGCGCACTTGGACTCGATATTTGACTTTTCGTCAGCAGATACCTTGTCGCCGAAGTCTGTGAGAGCCTTCTCGCACTGGAATACAAGGTTCTCAGCCTCGTTCTTGTTGTCAACAGCCTCACGGCGCTTCTTATCTTCAGCAGCGTACTGCTCAGCTTCCTTGACAGCCTTGTCGATGTCTTCCTTGGACATATTTGTGGAAGAAGTGATAGTGATGTTCTGCTCCTTGCCTGTGCCGAGATCCTTAGCGGATACGTGAACGATACCGTTCTGGTCGATATCGAATGTTACTTCGATCTGAGGGATTCCTCTTGGAGCAGGAGCAATACCGTCGAGACGGAAAGTACCCAGCTGCTTGTTATCTCTTGCAAATTCACGCTCACCCTGAAGTACATTGATATCAACAGCAGGCTGATTATCAGCATATGTTGAGAATACCTGTGACTTCTTTGTAGGGATAGTTGTATTTCTTTCGATCATTTTTGTGCAAACGCCGCCTGCTGTCTCGATACCGAGTGAAAGTGGTGTAACATCGAGGAGGAGGAGACCGTTCTTAACGTCGCCGCCGAGAACGCCGCCCTGATATGCAGCACCGAGAGCTACGCACTCGTCAGGGTTGATGCCCTTGAATGGCTCCTTGCCGATGAGCTTCTTAACAGCTTCCTGAACAGCAGGGATTCTTGAAGAACCGCCGACCATGAGCACCTTGTTGATCTCTGAGATGTTGAGACCGCTGTCGCTGAGAGCCTGTCTTACAGGTCCCATTGTAGCTTCAACGAGGTCAGCTGTGAGCTCGTTGAACTTAGCCTGTGTAAGTGTGAGGTCGAGGTGCTTAGGTGTGCCCGAAGCGTCAACAGTGATGAAAGGAATGTTTATATTTGATGTTGTTGTAGATGAAAGCTCTATCTTTGACTTTTCAGCAGCGTCCTTGAGTCTCTGAGCAGCCATCTTATCCTGTGAAAGGTCGATGCCCTCAGTCTTCTTGAACTCTTCAACTATCCAGTTGATGATACGCTGGTCGAAGTCGTCGCCGCCGAGACGGTTGTTACCTGCTGTAGCAAGTACCTGCTGAACGTCCTCGCCCATTTCGATGATAGATACATCGAATGTACCGCCGCCGAGGTCGTAAACCATAACGGTCTGCTCCTCTTCCTTGTCGATACCGTATGAGAGAGCAGCTGCTGTAGGCTCGTTGATGATACGCTTAACGGTAAGACCAGCGATCTGACCTGCGTCCTTAGTAGCCTGTCTCTGTGAGTCTGTGAAGTAAGCAGGAACTGTGATAACAGCCTCTGTTACAGGTTCGCCGAGGTAAGCCTCTGCGTCAGCCTTGAGCTTCTGGAGGATCATTGCTGATATCTCCTGAGGAGTATAGTTCTTGCCGTCGATAGCAACTTTATAATCAGAACCCATGTGTCTCTTGATAGAAGAAACTGTTCTGTCGTGGTTTGTGATAGCCTGTCTCTTAGCCACCTGACCTACGAGACGCTCGCCGTTGTTTGTGAAAGCTACAACGGAAGGAGTTGTTCTTGCACCTTCGCTGTTGGGGATAACTACAGCGTTACCGCCCTCCATAACAGCTACGCAAGAGTTAGTTGTACCAAGATCGATACCAATGATTTTTCCCATAATAAATTCCTCCTGATCTATAAGCCATCAGCCGTTAGCCAATGGTGTCCGCGTTGCGGACGGATTTGATTGTTTTGTTTGATGTTATTGCGGAACGCCGTTATCGGCGTTCCCTGCAAGGCTAAACTGCAACTGCCACCATAGCAGGTCTTACAAGCTTATCCCCGAGCATATAGCCCTTCTGGAATACAGAGCAGACGTGATTGCTTGCGTAATCCGTGCCGTCAAGCTGCTGTATCGCGTTGTGTACGTTTGGATCGAATTCCGCCCCGAGAGCTTCTATCTCGGTAACGTTCATCTGTGTAAGGAAGTTCTTGAACTGATTGTATATCATCGCCATTCCGTTCTTGAAGTTCTCGTCTGCACATTCGGCTTCAAGAGACCTCTCAAAGCTGTCAAGCACGGGGAGAAGCTTCTCAACACACTGAACGGAAGCGTTCTGATATGTCTCTGTCTTTTCCTTGGCTGTTCTCTTGCGGTAGTTGTCGTACTCCGCAAATAACCTCAGGTACTTGTCGTTTGCCTCTGCGAGAGCCTCCTCCATATCCGCGAACTGTGCGGCGGAGTCGTTGTACTCGCTGGCTGCGTCAGCTTCATCGAGCTCGTCGGAGTTTTCCTCAGCTTCTTCTGCCATATCCTCTTCCAGCTCTTCAAGAAGCTCCGTGTCCTTCTCGTTCTCTTCCATCGGTCTTTGCTCCTTTCTATGGCTCCTGTGTATCTGACGGAGCGCTTATAATGTCATCGTCGCCGTCCATGAGAGCAGATATCTTCTGCGTCAGGTACTCGACGTAAGGGATTATCTTTTTGTAATCGACTCTCATAGGACCTATTATTCCGAGAGAGCCTGCCTCCTTGCCGCCCTTGCGGTACTTTGAGACTATAAGGCTTGAATTGCCTATTGCGAAGCTGTCGTTTCCAGAGCTGAACTTTACCTGTATTCCGCTGAATGCGTTTTCAAGGAGCTCTGAAAGACCGTCCTTGTGTTCGATGAATCTCACGACTTCCATTTTGTCAAGCTCCTCGCAGGACAGAAGCTTTTCGCTTCCGCTGACTGTGAGCTCCTGCTGACGCAGGTCCTCGGAGAGCTCGCATATGCCCTTTACCAACGGTGAAAGGGACACCATATAGGCGCTTACCGCCGCTACCATTTTGTCGAACATTTCCTCAGAGAGGTCGTCAACTGAGACGCCGCTGAGGTTTTCCTCTATATAATGTGTAAAGAAATCCAGCTGTTCATGGCTGAGGTCGAATTCCAGTCTGCAAGCCTTGTTTTTAATGCTTCCGTTTGAGGTTATGAGGAGTATCACATACAGGCGCTTTCCTGTAGGTATTACCTCTACCTTTGATATTACCGAAAATCTCGGAGCAGCGTTGGTAACTACTGCGGCGCAGTGAGTTATCTCCGTGAGGGCTGTTGCGGCGTTCTGTACAAGGAGCTCCTCGGGAGTATCCTTGTCGCCCAGCATTTCGTCCAGCATTCTCTTCTCTTCCTCGGGAAGATCGTGAGGAGTCATAAGCTCGTCGATGTACAGCCTGTAGCCTTTGAATGTAGGAACTCGTCCTGCCGAGGTGTGAGGCTGTTCAAGATAGCCCATCTGTTCCAGAGCAGCCATATCATTTCTGATAGTAGCAGAGGAAACATTTATATTTTCAAGCTTCGAGATCGATTTCGAGCCGACGGGTTCGCCCGTTCTGACATATTCGTCAACCACAGCAGCAAGTATTCTGAGCTTTCTGTCGTCCACGATACTCACTTCCTTCAATCTCGTTAGCACTCCAACTCTTTGAGTGCTAACTATAATTTATCACTATTATGGTAATTTGTCAAGGGCTTTATACATTTTCGGCTTTTTGACCTATTTTTACCACCTGTGTATGTGCATTTAGAGCAAATTGACAAAGAGTATAAACGGGTGTTTTTTCGTGTGTTATTCTATTGACAAACGCTATTCTCTGCTGTATAATGATAATGCAGTAAGGTACTGCGATATTTTGAAGAGTAAAAATGTGTTCGTTATACCATTCGGTATTCCAGTGTTGACTGAACGGGGAGTTGTCAGTCAAACGAAAAGCTAAGGCTTACGGTTCACATTTTGCATCCCGCTTCATAGGACAATATAAGAGACTATGCCTTCTTTTCTTGTCGTATGAGTGAGGAAAAGGAGGATTTTTTTATGGCTGCAAACAACAAAACAGCTGCAATGAAGTCTGGTATCAGACTTTTCGGCAGCACAAAGGTACTGGTGCTGGCTGCGCTTCTCATCGCTATCAGCATCGTGGGCAAATCACTGAGAGTGGACTTTTTCAGCGTTATCCGCATAAGCGCCGAGACTCTGCCTATCCTTATGGCAGGTATCTTCTTCGGACCATTCATCGGTGCGGCAGTAGGTGCAGGCGCTGACCTCATCGGCTGCTTCGTAACAGGTATGACTCCGATGCCCCTTATCACAGTAGGCGCTGCTGCTACAGGCTTTTTCGCAGGACTTTCCTACAATTATATATTCAAGAGCAAGCAGCTCCCGAGAATTGCCTGCGCAGTAGGTATCGCAAGACTTATCGGCTCGCTGGCTATAAACACAACAGGTCTTTACTTCCTGTTCCCTGCAATGAGGCCGCAGCTTGTCTGGAGACCTTTGACCAACCTTATCATGGGAATCATCGAGACATTCATCATCTATATGCTCATGAGCAACAAGGCTTTCACAGCGCAGCTTGAGAAGATAAAGAGAAAATGAACTTCACGGAAGCGCTGGGATACATGAAAAAGGCTGCCGAAAGAGGCAGCGTACTGGGACTTAGCCGAATCACGGAGCTTCTCCGCTTTATGGATAACCCGCAGGACAAGGTAAAGACAGTCCACATTGCAGGCACTAACGGCAAGGGCTCTTTCGGTGCCATGCTCACATCTGTGCTGAAAAGCGCAGGCTATAAAGTCGGCGGTTTCTCTTCTCCTGCCATAACCAAGGTCACGGACAGCTTCCGCATTGACGGTGAGGAGATAGGGGAGCAGGACTTTGCAGACCTTATCGGCGACATAGCTTCCATATGCGAGAGCATGACCGAAAAGCCCACGGAGTTTGAAGTCCTTACGGCGGCGGCTTTTGAGCTTTTTGTGCGGAAGGACTGCGATATAGCAGTAGTCGAATGCGGAATGGGCGGAGATACCGATTCCACCAATGTTATCAAAGCTCCCGTATTATCGGTAATAACCAATGTCCAGAAAGACCACGGAGCTTTTCTCGGCGACACTATCGCGGAGATAGCCTCCCATAAATGCGGCATTATCAAGCAGGGCAGACCTGTTTATTTCGGCGGAAACAGCGAGGAAGTCTACGAGATAGCTGCCGATACCGCAAAAAAGCTTGGCTGCGAGCTGTTTATCCCCGATTATTCGCAGTTCTCATGGTCTGAGGACAGCTGTACCATAAACGGAACGGAGCTGACCTATAAGGGTGAAAAGCTCCATATACCGCTTCTCGGCACCTATCAGCGCGAAAACACCGTGAATGTGCTGAGCTGTATAGAGATACTCCGCAGGGAGGGCATTGATATCCCCGAAAGCGCAGTCCGTCAGGGACTTGCCGATGTGAAATGGCACGGACGCTTCGAGGTCATAAGCCGTGAGCCTCTTATTATATATGACGGCGCTCACAATCCCGACGGCATACGCTGTGCGGCGGACAGTATCCGCCGATACTTCGGCGATAAAAAAGTCGTACTGCTCATCGGCGTAATGGCTGACAAGGAGTACGGTCTGTATGCGGATATGCTGGGAGAGCTTACCGATACCGTCTTTGCGGTAAAGCCCGATAATCCGAGGGCTCTTGACAGCAAAGCCCTTGCACAGGCGCTTACGGAGCGCGGTATGCGTACACTGCCCTTTGAGGAATATGCCGAGGGTGTAAGAGCTGCCCTTGAATATGCAAAGGTGCAGGGTATGCCTCTTATCGCACTGGGTTCGCTGTATATGTATCAGCAATTCACGGACGCATTAAAAGATATTATAATATGATACAAAGCCGCAAAGCTGAAAAGTTTTGCGGCTTTTTTTGCAGCTGTCCGCATAAAAATGGATATATGATATATAATTGTTTTACTTGTTGATATTATAAAGGTGAAATTTATACCGAGAATATTGACTTTTTGCTAATTTGTGATATAATTAAACTGATTAGTAATTCGTGTATGGGATACAGGATATAGAGATGGACAAATTAATAGATTCTATCATGGAAAAGCTTCTCAGCGGCGGTTACGTCAGGGAAGACGAGGCAGATATAGTCCGTTTCGGGCTTGAGCTGAACATCATGAAGGTGCTCATATCTGCTGCTATGCTGGTTACTGCCATTATATTCGGCAGTGCACCTTCGGCACTCGTTTTCATGGCGGTATATCCGCCTCTGCGCTCATGCTGCGGCGGTTATCATGCTAAAACGCGGACTGCCTGCTTTATATTGTCCATGGCTGTGATGAGCTCTGTCATTGCGGCTTCTCAGCTTATGCCTTCTCGGGCTTTGCTGCCTGTCGGGGCAGCTATGGGCTTAACGGGCTTACTGCTCATTATCCTGTTAGCACCTGTGGAATCCCGTAACAAGCCATTTGACGACAAGGAGCGCAGGGTATTCCGCAGACGTTCCCTTATAGCAGCCGCAATATCTGCGGCAGTAATAGCTTTACTGGCTGTTTTACAGGCACACCGACTTATGACAGCTTCTGCAATGGCGGTATTCTTCACAGGGATAATGCTTGCGGCAGGCTTATTCTCCAACAGGAAAGGAGCATTGAAATGATATCCATTGCTATATGCGATGATGACAAGGAAGTTATCGACCAGATAAAGGAGCGTATCTCAAAATACAGCACCGCTCATTCTGTAGAGTTTGATGTCCACAGCTTCCGCTGCGGCGAAAAGCTCCTTGAAACGGATATGAACTACGACCTTATCTTTCTTGACATCGAAATGAGCGGTATCGACGGACTCAAGACCGCTCAGGCGATACGTCAGATAGACCGCCGTTCAAGGATAGTCTACGTTACAAGCCACTCCGAGTTCGCTCTGAGGAGCTATTCCGTACACCCCTTTGACTTTGTGCTGAAGCCCTTTGAGGACGAGAGGATAGACAATGTTCTTGACGAGCTGATGCGCTATCTTGCGGAAAACTCCGAAAAGGACGTAGTGATACAGCTGAAGGGCGAGGACGGACCTCTGCTGCTGACGCTGAAAAACATCTATGTCTTTGAATACACGGGAAACCGCCGTATAACGGTCTATACAAAATCGGAGACGTACCGCATAAGGGGCAGCCTTTCCGACGTTTTTGCGCTGATAAACTCAGAGAGCTTCGTTTCTCCCCATAAAAGCTTCATAATAAACATGGAACACATAGATAAACTCAATAATTTCACGCTATACACCACGAACGGTCTTGAAATACCCGTTGCTCAGAAAAAGCTGAAGGAGTTCCAGAACGAATTCAGCCGTTTCATAAAACACTATATCAGACAGGAGTAAGCTATGTTTTTTGCAGCTAATTTTATTTCAGCGTTAGCTCTGTACATATTTGCATTCGTAACATTCGTAAAGATATATGAATCCAGAAGGAATTCGGTCGTGTTCAAGGCGGCGTTTGCAGTTGTTGCCGCATTGCTCCACGCAGCAGTCAATTCCTTTGGAATGCCTGTTTTTAATGTTACTTATTCATATGTTTCACTGCTTGTACTGACTATACTGTTCTTTAAGCCGAAATATCTCAATTTCCTGATATATAACGCCATATTCCTGGTGATAATGGCAATAATAGAGATGCTGTCGGGAATACTTCTTTCGTTCCTGATAGGCATAGAGTCGCAGGACATACAGAATACGATAGAGCTTTATATCGCAGGCAATCTGCTGAGCTGGCTGTTTATGATAGCCGCTGCCAAGTGCTTTATAATGTATATTTCCGAAAACGGCTTCAGCTCCATAAGATTGCAGGAGATAATAATGTTCTTCGTGCTTATAGTCGGAGAGATAGTCATTTTCCAGTACATATACAATACCATTATGGACGGCAAGGCAGGCTACGGCATCGTTATCATCCTGCTGATATTCTTTGCTCTGGACCTTTATCTTACCTATCTTCTGCGAACTCTCTCAAAGGCGTACAAGACGGAACGAGAACTGGAGCTGGTATCTCAGCAGTCTGTTTTACAGCTTAAAGCCTATAACGAGCTCAACGAGAAGTATAATGCTTCAAGACGTGTTATTCACGATGTAAAGAAGCACATTGCCTCTCTGGAGGGACTTATAAACGCCAATAAGGCAGAGGAAGCAGGACACTACAAGGACCTGCTCAACGCCGAGCTGGACAAGCTCATGCCCCGATTTGAGTGCGACGATCCCATTCTCACGGTAGTTATCAACAATAAGCTCGATACTGCGGAGGCTATGAACGTTGATTTCCGCGTGGACGCAGAGTTCACGGATATCGGCTTTATCTCGAACCTTGACGTTACGGCGATATTCTCGAATCTGCTGGACAACGCCTTTGAGGCCTGCAGCGAGCTTCCCGAGGACAAGCGCCGCGTGTGGCTGTCCATAACACGCCGGAACTACTTTGTTTTCATCTATCTTGAAAACAGCTTCGACAAGGTCTCGACCACAGCCAAGAACGAATTCAGGAGCACGAAAAAGAATCACCACGGCATAGGTCTTTCCAATATCCGCAATGCCTGTGCCAAGTACAACGGCAGCTTCAACGCTCATGTTGAGGACAATCTTTTCATTACAGAGCTCCTTATCCCTATCCCCGACGACAAGGAAAAGCAGCAGTCTGAAAAAGTCACGGAAAAGACCGCAGTATGACCTTTTGACGGCTGAAAATATAATATAACGTTAAATCTTAACAAAAATATTATTACTGTAAGAAAATTACCGTTAAACATGAACTATGAGGATAAAAATGCAAATAAACGGCGTTTAGTGCAAAGGTATTGACTTTTTGGCGTTCAGAAATATAATAATATACATAGGCGTCGCCCCAAAGGTGCCTGCACTATCATTATTCAGGAGGGAATTCATTATGAAGAAAACTCGGAATACTGTCAGATCAATAATAATGAAGACAATCGTTTCAAAATCTGTAAAGGCAGCAGAGCAGAATGCAAATTCCGCCTGCATATGGATGTTTAATCAACCAGAGCCCCCCAAGGAACTCAAGAAACTCAGAAAATTTTAACCATCACTTTACATAAAACATCGATCCCCTTAAAAAATTTTCCATCTAATCCTAAATACTTCATTAAATTTTCCTGATAATAATAATGCATCTTTACCGTTCAGAAAACGCCATCTAATCCAATCAACTGATTTATATCCAACATTCTATCATACGAAAAACTCACACAGAAAACTACGCACTACTAATCCATAATGACAGGCAATGAGAGCGTAGTCACTTTTCGGGCGGCTAACCTTAATATGCAGGCGAAGGTCATAATAAAAACAAAGTGACTGTTTCAAAGCTTGTCGGATCCTTTATAAGACTATACCATTCATATCCCTGAACGGAAAAATGTGAGCTGTCGCCCCCCGATAGCGGTGCATTTTTCCGTCCACCCCCCTTTTTTAACGGTGATTTATCATTGGTATGCCGTTACTTATTCGGAACAAACAATGAACACATAACGCTTTCAGATCTCTCTTAAAAAAACCATCTCTATAAAACACTTGAAAGAAAAAACAAATTTCAGAATTTCCTTTTCAATTGCTTGTTTCGCAGTAAATCATACAGTGATTTTTCATACATCGGGAGTTCCGCTTCAGCTCCCGGCAGAAAAGCTCGTTCCTATGGGACGGGCTTTTTTGTTCCCGTCGGCGATTTTACAGTTTAGTCACAGATACATCTTGACTTTTTTGAAAGTAAATGATAAAATATTATCTGTTTAGTACAGTAATAAAGCGGATTTCACCGTTTTATACTTTAGTACTGAAGGATATTGGAGGAAAAACATGAAACACTATCTCGAAACCACAGAAAATGTCCTTAAAGAAGTCGAAAGCTCGGCTTCGGGACTTACAGCCGAAGAAGCTGCAAAGCGCCTTGAAAAGGTAGGTCAGAACAAGCTTGACGAAGCTCCTAAGCCTACTCTGCTTGCAAGGTTCATTGAACAGTTCAAAAATCCTATGATACTTGTGCTCCTTGCAGCAGCGGTGATATCTGCTATTACAGGTTTATTACAACCGCCACATAAATTAGATGCGGACGTATTCATTATCCTGTTCGTTGTCATCGCAAACGCAGTTCTCGGCGTATATCAGGAAAACAAGGCAGAATCCGCTATCGAAGCATTGCAGGCTATGAGCGCCGCACAGAGCAAGGTATACCGCTCGGGAGAGCTGGTAGTAATTCCGAGCTCGGAGCTGGTGCCCGGTGATGTCATAGCTCTTGAAGCAGGCGACAATGTCCCTGCGGACTGCCGTATAATAGAAGCTGCCGCATTAAAGGCAGAGGAATCCGCCCTCACAGGCGAGAGCGTTCCCTCGGACAAGGAAAGCGGCGTACTCAGCGGTGAGGAAGTACCTCTCGGCGACAGAAAGAATATGCTCTACATGGGCAGCAGTATAGCTTACGGACGTGCAGAAGCAGTTGTAGTCGCTACAGGCATGAAGACCGAAATGGGTAAGATAGCAGGTGCTATCGCCAATGCCGACGACGATGAGACTCCTCTTCAGAAGAGCCTCGACCAGCTCAGCAAGATACTCTCTATTGCGGTTCTCGTTATCTGCGTTATCATACTCGGTCTGAACATCGTTCAGATGCTTGTAAGGAACGGCTCTATCACTCTCCCCGGATTCCTTGATTCCTTTATGATAGCTGTCAGCCTTGCAGTTGCGGCTATCCCTGAGGGACTTGCAGCCGTTGTAACAGTCGTTCTCTCTATCGGCGTTACCAATATGTCAAAGCGCGGAGCTATTATCCGCAGACTTACCGCTGTTGAGGCTTTAGGCTGTGCCGAGGTCATCTGCTCCGATAAGACAGGTACTCTCACACAGAACAAGATGACAGTAGTCCACGAAAACACAGATGATAAGGAGCTCCTTGCAAAGGCTATGGCTCTTTGCTGCGACGCTCAGCTCAACTCCGACGATACCGTTGCAGGTGAGCCTACAGAGGCTGCTCTGGTAGCTTACGCCCACAAGTGCGGACTTAAAAAATACGAGCTTGAAGCTGCGACTCCGAGAGTTGCAGAAGCTCCATTTGATTCACTGAGAAAGATGATGTCCACAGTCCACAAGACTGAAAAGGGCTATGTACAGTACACAAAGGGCGCTCCCGACGAGGTGCTGAAAAACTGCACTCATATGTTCAAGGAGGGCGGCGTCCGCATAATGACCGAGTCTGACAGGCTTGAGATACTCCGCCGCAACAAGGAAATGGCAGACCAGGCGCTGAGAGTTCTCCTTGCGGCTTACCGCGAGTATGATGAGCTCCCAAGCGATATCTCTCCCGAGGGACTTGAACACGACCTTATCTACATCGGCATGACAGGCATGATAGATCCTGTCCGTCCCGAGGTAAAGGACGCTATCGGGCTCTGCCGCACAGCAGGCATACGTCCCGTTATGATAACAGGTGACCACAGGGATACAGCCGTTGCTATCGCCAAGGAGCTTGGTATCCTCGGCGAGGGACAGCAGGCTCTAACAGGCGCGGAGCTCTCTAAGATACCCGATGACGAGTTCAACGCACACGTTCAGGACTACAGCGTATATGCCCGTGTTCAGCCTGAGCACAAGGTACGTATAGTAAACGCATGGCGCAAGAAGGGCATGACCACAGCTATGACAGGCGACGGCGTAAATGACGCTCCGTCTATCAAGAGCGCTGATATCGGCGTCGGCATGGGTATCACAGGTACAGACGTTACAAAGAACGTCGCTGATATGGTGCTCACCGACGACAACTTCGCAACTATCGTAGGAGCTGTTGAAGAGGGCAGACGTATCTATGACAATATCCGCAAGGCTATACAGTTCCTGCTTTCAAGCAACCTCAGCGAGGTCCTCTGCATACTTGCAGCAACACTGTTCATCGGCGGCGGCAAGAGCATATTCAGCCCGGTGCACCTGCTCTGGATAAACCTTATCTCGGACTGCTTCCCTGCAATAGCTCTCGGCATGGAGCCTGCTGAGCAGGGTATCATGTCACGCAAGCCAAGAAGCAGCAATTCACACATCTTTTCCGACGGTCTCGGAATAAATCTGCTGTGGCAGGGCGCAGTTATTGCGGCACTTACCTTTGTTTCATATCTTATCGGCTCAAAGACCTCTCCCGAGGCAGGCACAACAATGGCATTCATCACACTCTGCGTATGCGAAATGCTCCACGCTTGGAATATGAGAAGCCTCAAGGGCTCTATCTTCACAATGAAGAAGCACAACAAAGTGCTTATCGGAGCTATCCTGCTCTCAGCAATACTGACCGTACCCGTACTCTTTATCCCTGCACTGAGAAATATGTTCTCACTGGTTTCTCTTTCGGGTATGAATTATCTCTGGGCATTCATTGCAGGCGCCTGCATAGTGCCTATCGTTGAGATAGTAAAGTTCTTCCAGCGTGCAGCTGATAAGAAGTGAGCAGAACTAAGAGCTAAGAACTAAGATTGTAGGGGCTGATGCCTACATCAGCCCGCCAAATATTCAAAACCAACGGGGCGATGTGGGCATCGCCCCCTACATTTTTAATTTCGCATTACGCATATTTTTATTCGGGCGAACGTAACTCGCCCCTACAATTACGCATTGAATAAAGAGGAGTTACCATGAGACTAAGACCATACATACCGAGCCACGACTTCGACGCAATAAAAAACTGGGTGACAGACGAAAGAACAAATGCAATGTGGAGCGCAAATCATGCTCCATATCCTCTTGAAAAGACCGCTTTTGACCAATTTCTTGCGGATATGTACGAAAAACACGGGGACTGCCCTTTTGTTGCCACAACAGACGACGGGATTGTGGTCGGTTTCTTATGCTGCGGCGTATGCTCAAAGACCAATGAAGCTATGCTGGCATTCGTTATCATTGATCCTGCACAGCGCGGAATGGGCTATGGCAGGGAAATGATACAGCTTGCTTCGGAATACTGCATAGATATACTGAAAGCGGACGCGGTACAGCTCAATGTGTTCAGCGTAAACGAAAGGGCACGGAAGTGCTACGAGAGCGCAGGCTTTGCCGAGAGGATAACCACTCCCGAGGCGTTTGCCTTCAGTGACGAAAAATGGGGCAGGACAAATATGCTTTTCAGCCGTTAGCTTTTAAGGACGTACATGGTGCGTCCTTTTTTGTTTTATAAACAGCCGACAGTCAAAGTTCAACAGTGGGATTTTTGCAGTTTTCCTAAAATTATTCCGCACATCAAGGGGATTTTCTGTATTGCATTTTTCCGTGGATTATGATATTATATAAGGTAAGAAGTTGCGCCATGACGTTTCATGGCAAATATATCAACGTACATTTTCCGTGTACGAGTCAGGAGAATAATATGCCAAAAAGACAGGATATTAACAAGATCATGATAATCGGTTCAGGTCCTATCATCATCGGACAGGCTTGCGAATTCGACTACTCAGGTACTCAGGCTTGCAAGGCTCTGCGCAAGCTGGGCTATGAGATAGTTCTCGTAAACTCAAACCCTGCTACTATCATGACAGATCCCGATGTTGCTGATATTACTTACATCGAGCCCCTCAACCTCGAAAGACTTACTCAGATAATCGAAAAGGAACGTCCTGACGCTCTCCTCCCTAACCTCGGCGGTCAGTCCGGTCTTAACCTCTGTTCAGAGCTGGATCAGGCAGGCGTACTCAAAAAGTACGGCGTACAGGTAATCGGCGTTCAGGTAGACGCTATCGAGCGCGGTGAGGACCGTATCGAATTCAAGAACGCTATGAGCGCTCTCGGTATCGGTATGCCAAAGAGCGAGGTAGCTTACTCTGTTGACGAGGCTGTAAAGATAGCTGAAAAGCTGAAATATCCTGTAGTTCTCCGTCCTGCCTATACCATGGGCGGCGCAGGCGGCGGAATGGTTTACAATGTAGATGAATTAAAGGTAGTCTGTGAAAGAGGCTTACAGGCTTCTCTCGTTGGACAGGTACTTGTCGAGGAGTGTATCTTCGGCTGGGAAGAGCTGGAGCTCGAGGTTGTCCGCGACGCTGAGAACAACAAGATAACTGTATGCTTCATCGAGAACATCGATCCTATCGGCGTTCACACAGGCGATTCGTTCTGTTCAGCACCTATGCTCACTATCCCTGAGGACGTTCAGAAGACTCTTCAGGAGATGTCATACAAGATAATCGAGTCCATCGAGGTGATTGGCGGCTGTAACTGTCAGTTCGCACGCGATCCCGAGACAGGACGTATCGTTGTTATCGAGATAAACCCAAGAACCTCACGTTCTTCGGCTCTCGCTTCAAAGGCTACAGGCTTCCCGATAGCTCTCGTATCGGCTATGCTTGCCTGCGGTCTCACCCTTAAAGATATCGAGTGCGGCAAGTACGGCACTCTTGACAAGTATGTTCCCGACGGTGACTACATCGTTATCAAGTTCGCTCGCTGGGCTTTCGAGAAGTTCAAGGGCGCTGAGGACAAGCTGGGCACTCAGATGAGAGCTGTCGGCGAGGTAATGAGCATCGGCAAGACCTACAAGGAGGCTTTCCAGAAGGCTATCCGTTCACTGGAGACAGGAAGATACGGTCTCGGCTTTGCCAAGAACTTCAACAGCATGACTAAGGAAGAGCTCCTTGCACAGCTCCGTTACCCAACAAGCGAGAGACAGTTCGTTATGTACGAGGCTCTCCGCAAGGGCGCTACAATAGATGAGCTCCACGACCTCACAAAGATAAAGAAGTACTTCATCGAGCAGATGAAGGAGCTTGTTGACGAGGAGGAGGCTCTCCTCAAGAACAAGGGCGCTGTTCCTGCAAACGACGTTCTGAAGCAGGCTAAGCTTGACGGCTTCTCAGACCGTTACCTCAGCTCTCTCCTTGAAGTTTCCGAGGAGGAGATAAGAAACGCTCGTATGGCTATCGGCGTAAAGGAAGCATGGGAGGGCGTTCACGTAAGCGGTACAAAGGACGCTGCTTACTACTACTCCACATATCACCTTGACGAGGACAAGAGCCCTGTAAGCACAGAAAAGCCAAAGATAATGATCCTCGGCGGCGGTCCTAACAGAATCGGTCAGGGTATCGAGTTCGACTACTGCTGCGTTCACGCTGCACTTGCTCTTAAAAAGCTTGGCTTCGAGTCGATAATCGTAAACTGCAACCCTGAGACAGTTTCAACCGACTATGATACATCTGACAAGCTCTATTTCGAGCCTCTTACACTTGAAGATGTTCTCGCTATACACGAAAAGGAGAAGCCTGTAGGCGTTATCGCTCAGTTCGGCGGACAGACTCCTCTTAACCTTGCAAACGACCTCAAAAAGTACGGCGTAAATATCCTCGGTACAACTCCCGAGACTATCGACCTTGCTGAGGACAGAGACCACTTCCGCGCTATGATGGACAAGCTGGGCATTCCTATGCCTGAGGCTGGTATGGCTGTAAACGCTGACGAGGCTATCGCTATCGCAAACAAGATAGGCTATCCTGTAATGGTTCGTCCTTCATACGTTCTCGGCGGACGCGGAATGGAGATAGTTCACGACGACGAGATGATGAGAGTTTACATGAATGCGGCTGTCGGCGTAACTCCTGACAGACCTATCCTCATCGACCGTTTCCTCAACCACGCTACAGAGTGCGAGGCTGACGCTATTTCCGACGGTACACACTGCTTCGTTCCATGCGTTATGGAGCATATCGAGCTTGCAGGCATTCATTCGGGCGACTCTGCTTGTATCCTGCCTTCAAAGAACCTCACAGAGAAGCAGGTAGCTACTATCAAGGAGTACACCAAGAAGATAGCTGTAGAGATGAACGTTTGCGGTCTTATGAATATGCAGTACGCTATCGAGGGCGATACAGTTTACGTTCTCGAAGCTAATCCCCGTGCTTCAAGAACAGTTCCGCTGGTATCAAAGGTTTGCGATATCAACATGGTTAGAATTGCTACCGATATAATCACATCAAAGCTCACAGGCAGACCTTCGCCTGTTCCTGAGCTCAAGGATAAGAAGATCGGTCACTACGGCGTAAAGGAAGCTGTATTCCCGTTCAATATGTTCCAGGAGGTAGATCCTCTCCTCGGACCTGAGATGCGTTCAACAGGTGAAGTTCTCGGTATTTCCCCATCATTCGGTGAGGCTTACTACAAGGCTCAGGAGGCTACAAAGAACAAGCTTCCTCTCGAGGGAACAGTTCTCCTCAGCGTATGCGATAGAGACAAGCCCGAGCTTATAGACATCGCTAAGTCCTTCAACGAGCTCGGCTTCCACATCATCGCTACAGGCAGAAGCTATGAGATGATAAAGGAAGCAGGTATCCCATGCGACAAGATCTTCAAGATCTACGAGGGACGTCCGAATATCGCTGACGAGATAGCAAACGGCGAGATACAGATGATAATCAATACTCCTGCAGGCAAGACCAGCGTTCACGACGACAGCTATATCCGTAAGGCTGCTATCAAGCACAGAGTTCCTTACATGACAACAATGGCTGCTGCAAAGGCAAGCGCAGAGGGTATCAAGGCTATCAAGAACAATACTCACCTCGGAGTAAAGTCGCTTCAGGCTCATCACGCTGATATCAAGTAATAATTATAAGATCCGCTTCAAACGAAGCGGATCTTTTATGTGTATTACAAGGGCGGATATTAGGTTGCTTCCCTTAGCGGAAAATGCGGGCTACCGTGCCGTAAACTAACGGCACATAATCGGTAACCTGCGAATCCGCCAAAGGGGGCTCCCCTTATCCGCCCGTTTTTTGTATCCGATACTTATGCGGGCGGCGGAACTCCCAACAGGAGCCGCGCCCCTCTGTCCTTCGGACATCTCCCCACACTGTGGGGAGTCACCGTCCCTACAGCTAACGGCTCGATTGGTAGGATAACTTTAGTTTAAAGAAGTGACATATGTCATTTTTTTAGTGACAAATGTCATTCAGAAAGTGACAAATGACACCTTTTCAGGCTCCGATGAACGTGATATAATAAGACCATACTACACAGGGGGAACAAAGTTCAGGCGCCGAACTTGTTTATAAAAAAATATCAGGTTTATTTTAAAAATGGAGGTTGTCATATATGAAACAATTATCAAAAAAAGCGTTATGCTTACTTTCCATTGCCGTACTGTTCTGCGGCGCCAGTGCTACCCCTGCAAGTGCAGCAGAGACAGCTGAGCCAACAACAGCAGCTTTTACTCAGATAACAAGAGAAAAAGACATTTTAAAGGAATTTGAGCTGGCGAAGGAGAATGATACCGCAAATGAGCTTGAGTTTGAAAAGGCTTTTAAAGGAAATGAGCTCAAGCCGATCGTTACTACTACCACTGCTCCCGTAAAGGAAATTGTGACTTTGCAAACTCTTCCTTCGGATGAATTCAGACCACAAAAGACAGGGCTTACAGGTTTAAGGCCGCGCAGGACTACAACTACCACAACGACTACAACAACAACTACCACTACAACACAGAAGGCAACAACTACGACTGAGCCGAAGTGCAATCTCTCTTATACTCTTAATCTTAAAAGTTCTGTAATAAGCGGTTCTTCAGGCGTGTGTATGTGGGTAATGAAGAAGTCTGACTGCGTGATACCTGCAAATGCTACTGTTAAATATCAGTGGTACAACGGAAATACAGCTATCAGCGGAGCAACTTCAAGCGAATATACTACTTATGCAGCAGGAAGCTTCTGGTGCAGGATAACCGTTACATACAAAAACGGCACAAATACTATCACTAAGGTATTTAACACAGATAAATGCACAGTTACCGAAAAACTTGCCATAAAGGCACAGCCAAAGGGCGGCACATTAACAAACAGCAGTCCCTCTTATACACTTTCTGTTACAGCTAAGGGCGGCACAACACCTTATAAGTATGAGTGGATAAAGAGCGGCACTGTAGTAGGCAGAAATCAGACCTATAAAGCTACATCAGGCGGCATATACAGGTGCAGGATAACAGACAGCAATGGCAATGTTGTAACCAGCATGAGTGCAACAGTTACAGATAATATCTTAAAGATATCCAAGCAGCCTCAGGCAGGAAAAATATATACAGAGGGCGGAGGTTATACTCTTTCTGTAGCTGCAACAGGCGGAAAGGCTCCTTATAAGTATAAGTGGACTAAGTTCGGCAAGGATATTTCAAAGACTACAGCTACTATAACTGTTACGGAAGCAGGCGATTATCAGTGTGAAATCACCGACTCTTTAGGTAATCATGTAAAAAGTAATACGGTATATGTAGGCTATGGATACTTACATTTTATTGAATGGAGAGTATGGGGAACCGTATACTCATACGACAAGCCGGTTGAACTTTTTGCAACACCTGGAGGCGGAACAGCTCCTTACAGATACCAGTGGACTCATGACGGCTATATAATGCCTAATACCACAGCAAAAATATATGTTACAGAGCCGGGTACATACTATCTTACTGTTTATGATGCAAAGAACAACAAGATCACTTCAAGTCCGATGACAGTATATCAGAGCATTCTCAGATTCACAACACAGCCTAAGTCATATAAATCAAGTGAATACAACAATTATGTAACACTTTCCACAGCAGTTGCAGGCGGCACAGGTACAACTTCATATGAATGGCAGAAGTACGTCGACGGTAAGTGGGTAAGCGCAGGCAGCTACAGACCTACACTTACTGTTTACAGAAGCGATACTCATTCTTATTACACCTGCGATGGTGAAATGCACGGCGGTCGTACAGATCTGCACTATCTGAAGCGTTATTATACCGATTATCGCTGTGTAGCAAAGACATATGACAGCAACGGAAGTGTTATTACTCAGACCACAAGCAATACAGCAAGAGTTTACGATGATGTAAAGGACTATATCACTAACGTTGAGTGGGCATGGTAATATAAAGTTCAAACTATAAAATTTGTAATAATTCTTAATAAGGGTTCAATGAGATAAACAAAGCCTCCGCAATAGCGGAGGCTTTGTGCTGTGTTTTGACGATTCAGATGATAATTTGTAGGGGCTGGTGTCCCCGACAGCCCTTTGTGTGGGACGTCGAGGGCGCCGTCCCCTACAAAAAAATTAGCATTCCGAAATGAAAAAGGGCGGATATTATCCGCCCCTTTACTGATCACTTCTTCTCGTTCTGTGCCTTGAGAAGGTCTCTTATCTCGGTGAGAAGAACCTCTTCCTTCGGAGGCTCAGCAGGCTTTTCTGCTTCCTTCTTCTTGCCGATGGACATTACCTTGTTTACTGCCTTGACCATGAGGAAAATGCAGAATGCCATGATGAGGAAGTTGATGATAGCTGTGATGAAGTGTCCCCAGTTGAGGTACTGACCTGTATCACCAAGCTTAATTCTTCCTGCTACCTCTGCGCCGCCGATACAAGCGATGAGAGGATTGATGAAGTCCTCAGTAAGGGCTGTTACAATGTTTCCGAATGCGGCACCGATGATAACACCGACAGCCATATCCATTACGTTGCCTTTGAGTGCGAATTCCTTGAATTCCTGTAAAAACTTCTTCATTTTTTACAACATCTCCTTGATAGAATATAAAATAAAATTTATTTAATTTCCGGCAAGCCGGGAATTTCCGCTAAGTTAGTCTTTTTAGCCTTCATTTTTTCGGGAAGTTCTATAGCGTCTATTTCGTCGATATAGGTCTTGGCTTTTTTAGGCATAGCCTCTACAGCGCGGTCAGGCTGAGCCATGAGAGACTCTTTGCGCGTTACCGTGTTCATTTCAAGGTCTGCGGCGTTAGCCTGCTTGGTTCCGCCCATGAGGTTCCATGACTTGTTGTCCTCTTTAGCGCGGAGCTGATTTGCGTCAACGTTTTTGGTCCCGCCCATATAGTTAAGGTGGAGGGAATCCTGTTTTGCTTTCAGTTCGTCGGCGTTTGCAGTACCTGCGGAGCGCATGAAATACTTGCTGTACTTGTCAGACTCGTTCTTCTTGAGGTCTCTTGCGTCAACAAGGGGAGTATCGCTCATATACGCCTGATTCTTCTTCTCGAAGCGCTTCATGCCCTCTATCTCGTCGCCGCGCTTTCCGAAGAAATCGTCCGCGGAGTCCATTTCGGCGTGTTCTGTAGCCTTGCCGCCGTCGAAAAACTCCCAGAAATCGTCGGGAACTTCGACCTTTTCCTTGTCCTCGACAGGAGGCGCAACGGGCTCGGGCTCAGGCTGTTCCATCTGAGGCTGAGCGAATACCATAGGCTGACCGTAAACGGGCATACCGTTCTGGTCATAGCCGATTATCTGAGGCTGACCGTACATCATAGGCTGACCGTAAAGGGGCATACCATTCTGGTCATAACCGATTATCTGGGGCTGAGCGTACATGACGGGCTGACCGTAAACGGGATTGCCGCTCTGGTCGTATCCGATGAGCTGAGGCTGAGCGTACATCATGGGCTGACTGAATACGGGCATACCGTTCATCTGAGCGCCGCCGTTCTGCGGTGGGATACCCTGCATAGCGCCCTGCGGAGCAGGTATTCCTGCCATAGCTCCTCCCTGTGGTGGAAGTCCCTGCATAGCGCCCTGCGGAGCAGGTATGCCTGCCATAGCTCCTCCCTGTGGAGGAAGTCCCTGCATAGCGCCTTGTGGAGCAGGTATGCCAGCCATAGCTCCTCCCTGCGGAGGAAGCCCCTGCATAGCGCCCTGAGGAGCAGGTATGCCTGCCATAGCTCCCTGTGGTGGAAGCCCCTGCATCATGCCCTGAGGCGGTATGCCAGCCATTCCGCCCTGTGGACGGAAGCCTGCATTCTGCATCTGTGCCTGTCTTACTGCCTTTGTTTGTTCGGGGAGTGTGACTCTTCCTGTGTCAAGGTGTGGTATAAATGGCTCGTCAATACTGCTGAAATCAAATTCCTCGTCGGAATCGTTCAGTTCGGCTGCGGTATATAAGTCGGAGGACGAATCTCTCGAAGGTTTGTCGCTGATAGTGAAGGTCCCGCTGCCGAGGGTAAAACCGCCGTTTGCAGAATCCTCTTCAGAATGATAGCCGCCCATATCGACCTGTTCAATATTAATATCCTGCGGATTTTCAAGATTGACGCCGCATTTCACGCAGAACCTGAAACCCGCTTCGTTTGCTGTTCCGCACTGTGGACATTTCATAAACATCACTCCTTACAGCGAAAATACAGAAAAAACACAGAGCCATCATAGCTTGGAGCGGTGGTTTGTAAAGCCGCTCATATACGGCTCTGCCTATACTTTCACAAATATATTATAGCATTAATTTAATTCATTTTCAAGGGCTTTATAAAAGATTGTGCAATACGGTGATGAACGCAGTCTTTTTTTGTATACAATAACTCTATATGAGGATTTTATGAGATATTTTGACTTTTGGCAGGCTTTTTGTGAGAACGCAGGTTGTTGAAAGAGTACAGTTTTTGCATTCATATATTTGGGCATATACCGCAATTTTACAAATATAACCCCGAAAGACTATATTTTTGCCGCGAAATATGATATAATACAATTAAACGTCCCGATATTCGTAAAAAGAGAGATAGAAAGAACAAAAGGCACGGCAGTATCAGGACTGCCGAAAAAGAGCTGCAAATGGCAGCGGAATGGAGAAGACGTATGTCTAAAAATAAAAAGATAAGCAAGGAAAAAAGCATAAGACGTGCAAAGACCATGACAGAAATAGTCATCAGCCTTGTTCTTGTCGGAGCAGGCGGATTTTTTGTCAGAAATGCAATGAAAGAAGCCAAGGAGGTACAGACCTCCCCTTATTTTGACGATAAGGATATAGAGGTAACGGATAGCGAGAGCACTACTGCTCCCGATCCGAACCAGATAATATTTGAATCAAAGTCAGTTGATACCAAGGACAAGTTCCGCGGAGACCTTATCCTTGTAAATGAAGACCACGAGTATTACAGCGGCGACGAGGATCTCGTCAGCATTATAGAGATGAACGAGAAAAACGAGTGCACCTGCTTCTCGGCAGTAGACTCTACCTATACCATACTCAGTCAGGTCTATGAGCCAATGGCACGTATGATACAGGATTTCTCGGACCAGTACAACAATGACAAGCTCATAATCTACGGCTCATACCGTACCAAGGAGTTCCAGCAGCAGCTCTATGACGACGATGTTGCCCAGTCCGAGGACGGAAAGTCCACAAAGGTGGCAAAGCCGGGCTTCAGCGAGCATGAATCGGGACTTGCTTTCGATTTCACAGAGGCTGACAACTACGATTACGACGGTACAGGCGATTATGCGTGGCTCAATGCAAACTGCTATAAATACGGCTTTATCGTCCGCTACAGAAAGGCTAAGGAAAAGATAACCAAGATAGAGGACGAGCCGTGGCATTTCCGCTATGTAGGCGTTCCTCATGCCTATTATATGGACTCAAACGACCTCTGCCTTGAGGAGTACATCGACCTTGTCCGCAATCACCCGTATGACGGCGAGCACCTTGAATTCAAGGACGACAAGGACGTGGAATACGAGGTATACTTCGTTAAGTCCGACGACGGCGCAGAAAAGACCACAGTTCCTGTGCCGAACGGTTTAAGATACGAGATATCGGGAAATAACGTTGACGGCTTTATCGTTACGGTGTACAAGAACAAGAAACCGCTTGTTGAGGAAGTATCTACCAAGTCCTTTGAGGACGTATCCGTTACAAGTACCGAGAACGACACCGACAGCGAAGAGACCTCTGATGAAACAGAAGAATAACATGACGGGCGTGACTTGTGTCACGCCCGTTTTTACGTAATAAGTACCCAACGGGACGCCGAGGGCAGCGTCCCCTACATCATAGTTCTACTCACTACTTACTATTCACTAATCACTAATCACTAAAAACAGCCTTAGAGTTCATCTCTAAGGCTGTTTTGTCAGTTCTTCTTACTCTTTTTGTCCTTATCCTTGCTGTCCTTTTTGTCTCTGTCGTCGTTGAAGCTGTCAACAGTGTTCAGATACAGTGCAGGATCAAGGCATATACCCTCGTGGCGCACCTCAAAGTGACAGTGCGAGCCGTCGGAGTTACCTGTGTTTCCGACCTCTCCGATAAGCTGACCGCGTGCTACGAACTGTCCCTCAGTTACCAGAACAGCGCTCATATGACCGTATACCGTCTGATAGCCGTCGGTATGACCTATCTGTACGAAATAGCCGTAGCCGCCTGTGTTCCAGCCTGCGGAAACTACCTCGCCGTCGGCTGCCGCATATATCTCTGTACCTGTGCTTGCGGCGATATCCATACCCTTGTGGTTTCTTGTGCCGCCGAATATATCGCTTACCCAGCCGCCGTCTACAGGCCAGCCGAATTCTCCCGAGCCCGTAAGAACAGTGCTTGAGCTGTCAGGTCTTGCGGCGTAAATGCCGATTCCTATCTTTTCTACAACAGGTTCACGGGTTATCTTTGTGCTTATGGTCTTGCGCGAGTACTCCTTGCCGTCGATGTAAGTTACCTCGATGTGGCTGGTCTTTTCGCCGCGTCTGCCCTTTACGAGGACGTCTCTGATGCCTGCGTTAAGGGAACTGGTCTCCACCTCGATAGTCTCATAATCGAGGAATGATATAGGATCAATTTCACGGACGTACTGTATAGGCAGGTAGCTCTCGGTCTCGACAACGTTTACGAAAGTGCCCTTGCGGCAGTTGTTCTTGATATCGGGATTGAGCTCTATGAGCTTGTCGTAGTCCATGTTGTATTTCTGAGCTATGGTAGCTGCTGTATCACCGTTTTTCGCAATGTAAACGGCTTTTTTCTCCTTTGAGGAGGTCAGCAGGTCGATAGCCTCCTGCTTTTCCATGACGCTGTCCACAAGGTAGATACCGTGGGAGTACTCGATACTGTTCTTGTACTCGATATCCTTGACTATGCCGTCAACACGGAAGTTGAGTATCCTCTCGTTAAGGGCGTCCTGTATGGGCTCCTTGTCCTTGACAGCGCCTATGAACTTTCCGTCGATATAGATGCCGTAGGCTTCTGTAAGGGCGTGGTCTGAGGCTTCAAGCATTTCGTTGGCAAGCTGAGCCGAGGAAACTATGGTATCGTTTTCGTTTATTATTTTCAGCGAATACTTAGCCGAAAGGTCTATGGGCTCGTCGCTGTCGTGGTAGGCGATTCTCTGCTGGACTTCGCGCTCGGCTTCCTCAAAGTCAGCCTCCGCGGTTATCATGCCTATCTCTCTGCCGTTGTACTCAACGCTGAGACCGTATTCAAGTCCCGAGCCGTAGCGGATAATGCCCACAAGGAACACTATGGAAAGAGTTGGCAGGATATAGTTGAAGGCGGTGTAGAAAACTCCGTCCTCACCGAAAAGATATGAGCACCAGAATTCAAAGAGAGCCTTTTTGTACTCCTCTTCGCCCTCTTTTTTGGCTTTGTTGACCTTTCTGGTCATATCCTTGTTTATATTGAAGCGCTCGCGGAAGGGCGCTGTAAGCTCCTTTATAACCCAAAGGAAGAATTTCAGTATAGAAACGCCAAGGCTGAGAAGCTCGAAAAGAATGAACTTAACGCTTTTCAGCAGTCCTGTGAAAACAGCTGTGATAGTTTTTGCGGCAAAGCGTCCGAATTTTTCAAAAAAGCCCGAATTACTGCGGGAATATGACTTCTGCGGATCGCCGTAGCGCCTGTAGAATTCCTCGCGGCTTTTTCTGTCCATTGCACCGTCTCCTTTCTTCCTTTTTACGTAAGCAAATTATATTATAACACATTTTATTTGAAATATCAAGAAATATGCTGAAAAATACTAATCCTACAAAACATATCGGAAAAGTTTCTGCATTTCTATTGACAGGGCAAAAGGGGTATGATATAATGTAAATGTTGAAAAAAACAATGTTTTTCATTTGAAAGGAGATATAAATATGGACCTTATACCCAGCTTTTCCGTTGACCACACTAAGATAATCCCGGGTATCTATGTCAGCAGAGTGGATACTCTTGGAGATAATATGATAACTACTTATGATGTGAGAGTCACAAGACCAAATATCGAGCCTCCCGTTGATGTGGCAGCAATGCACACTCTGGAGCACCTCATCGCTACTTACCTGAGAAACGATGACGAATGGAAGGATCAGGTAATATACTGGGGACCTATGGGCTGTCTGACAGGCTTTTATCTTATTCTTAAAGGCAATCACAAGCCAAGTGAGGTATGCGGACTGCTCATCAAGGCGTTCAGATCAGTCGAGGACGCAGAGGACGTTCCGGGTTCATCAGCAGTAAACTGCGGCAATTACCTTATGCATAACCTTGTTTTTGCTAAATGGTATGCACGTAAATTCGCTGATTACCTGACCGAGAACGCAAACGATCCTAAGATATTCGAGTATCCCAAGTCCGAAAGACTTGTTACCGATGATGGACGTAATTTCTATGATTCGTAATAAGTAAAACAAAGCCCCGAAGTTATAAGGCGGATACCCATATAGAAGTTTTGCCCCTGAGTGTTACAAAGCACTCAGGGGCATTGTGCATATTTATGTTGCTAAGCTAAATCAGAATTTGTCAATCCTTTTATATCCTTTTCTTGAAGCAGATTATACGATTTGCTTCATCAAATCCCATTGCCATATGGAATTTGAAACTATCAGCATTGTTCAGCTCACAATCACTGGCGAACTCACTGCACCCCATTTCTTTTGCCCATTTTTCACAAGCATATAGGAGTTCTTTTGCATAACCGCTTTTGCGATATTCTTCTTTTACGAAAATCCCTTCCAAGTAACCCACAGGAGAACTTTCTGTGCCTTCAACATAGTCAGTTCTCAAACCGCAGTGTGCAAATCCTACCGGCAGATCATTTATATACTTGATAAAAAAAGAAGATCGCTTGACATTAAGTGTTTTAACAAACTCCTTTTCTAATTCATCAACAGTATGACTTTCCCACATCCGGACAGCCATTTCCGCCAAAATGCGACATTCACAATTGGTTGCTTTTCTAACCATTGGAGCACCTCCGCAAATTCCGATTTATAACCCCAATCAATAGTCTGCCCCGAGCCAAACGGAGCGACAATTCAGCACGAAGTCGAGGGCGAGGGCGTTGGGTGCAGGGGCACGCCCCTACAAATTCCGATTTTTGTCAGTAACAATTATAGCACATCATCTCTGTACTGTCAATAAAAACGCCATAGTACTTCTGACTGTAAATCAGAAATACTATGGCTTAAAACTTCTATATGAGTATCTTTCTTATTGCTTCGGGGTGATTTTTTATGTATATGGTTGGAAACTGCTGCTTTCATTATTCGCTTTTTTCAAACAGTCTTTTTATATCCTCGGGCAGCTCTGAGGTAACGGTGATAAGTTCACCCGTCAGCGGCTCGCGGAAGCTTAGCTGACCGCAGTGGAGCGCCTGTCTCGGTATATCGCCGCGGAGTCCGCCGTAGAGGTCATCGCCAGCGAGGGGGGCTCCGATATGAGCGAAATGCACCCTTATCTGGTGAGTACGTCCTGTTTCGAGGTGTATCTCCGCAAGGGAGTACCTCTCGTTCATCATCAGCCTCTTGTAATGGGTAACGGCTCGCTGTCCGTCCTCGCGGACGCAGCGCAGTATTATGGACTCGCGCTCTCTGGCTATGGGGGCGTCTATAGTGCCGCTTTCGGGGATAGCTCCGTGTACGGCGGCGTAGTAGACCTTTTCGCAGCAGCCCTGCAAAAGCTTTGCTGCGTGGGCGTCTTTGGCGATAATGCAGAGCCCCGAGGTGTCGCGGTCAAGCCTGTTCACCGAGCGGAATGTGAGCTCGGGATAGAGAGAAGCAAAGTAATTCCCGAGAGTGTCGCCCTGATGACGAATGGACGGGTGTACGGGCATACCGCTGGGCTTGTTGAACACCACAAGGCTGCCGTTTTCATAGGCTATCGGCACATTAAGGCTCGGATTCGGTTCTAAAAAGCTGTCGTCCTCAAGATTCAGGACTATTACCTCGCCATTTTGAACCATATCTATGCTGCGGACAAGCTGACCGTTTCGGGTAATGCCGCCCTCCTGCCGTTTAAGCTTTGTCAGCAGCCGCCTTGATACGCCTTTTTTTGCCAAAAGGAATTTTTCCAGAGTTATGGGACTTTCGGCGTCTACCGTAAGCTCTATCTGCTTCAAGGTATTCGTCCTCCTTGATAAAAATGTCGATACTGAGTGAAAAAGCGGTCATCAGCTTTGTAAGTGCGTAGGGGAGCCCTGCAATTGTCAGCATTTGAGGCAGATACACCGTCCAGAGCCGCAGTAATACGCTTTTTCTGCCGCGCATGAAGCCTACCGAGAATATCATAGCCCTAAAAGCTGTCATCTTCGGGAATCGCACTAAAATGTAAGGCACAGCGGCAAAGCTGAGCTTCAGCGAAAGCCATAAAATGACCGATACTCCTGTGAGAAACAGGGCGTTTGCCGCAAGAAAAGCCTCCCGAGGACTCAGCTTTTCGCCTGTTAGTCCGTATGCGGCAGTTCCGAAGAACACCGCAGGAGCAAGTGCAAGAAGTCCCACGGCTTTTGTCCACAGCGCCGCGGAAATGCTTCGCTTGAAGGTGCATTTCCTCAGCAGTATCCGCGAAAAGGCTTCACAGCGCTTTTGCGGCAGCTCCGAGGTCATTCCGTAAAGGCGGTACGCCGCCGCATACATAAGGGGAGCTGTAGTCAGCAGCCGCAGAAGCGTGCTCGCCGCTGTTACTCCCAGCTGTACGGGATTGCTGCCGCCGAAGAGCCGTATAGGCTCGATATTGCCGAAATACAGCAGCATACTGTACACCGCCGCCTCTGCGAAGCGGAAGAAGAGCTCCGCGCCTAGAGGGAGAATGCATATCATCATAGTCCGTGCCCGTCTGCCCATGAGCAAGCCCCGTGAAAAGCGGATAAGCTCCCGAATTTTCATATCTGCGCCTCCGAAAAATGGTTTTGCAGATATTATTGCCAAAGCATGGCATATTATTCAGGGGCGTTTATATTTGTTTTTCAGCTTGCGGACTGCCAAAAGCAGCCCCCACAGATTTATCAATATTCGTCGTCGGCTTCGTCAAGCTTCTCGTAGGGGCAGTAGCCCAGTATCTCGAATGCCTGAGAATTCAGCCACATCTGCGACGTTACCATGAGCTCGAAGCCCATGCCGAAGTCGCAGCTGAGCGTTTTCGGATCGTACTTGGGCAGTCCGAAGCAGCTTAGCATATTTGAGATGATACCGCCGTGAGTGATGACTGCGCAGTGGGTGAGTCCCGACTCCATCATGTCCATGATTATGGCGTGGAGCGCTTTATAGCAGCGGGCGGTCATCTCCTCAAGACTTTCGCCGTTTGGGGGACGGTTGTCCTTGCCGCCGCGGAGCCACTTGTTGTAGTCCTCGCGCTTTGCAAGCTCGTCAATGCTCTTGTTCTCGAAATCGCCGAAATTCAGCTCCCTCAGGTCGTCCACTGGGACTACCTCAGTGTAGGGAAAGAGTATATCGGCGGTCTCGGTACATCGTTTGAGGGGCGAGGTGTATACCCTGTGAACGGTGGGGTAGTCAAATTCGTCCATTTTTGCAGCTAAGTCAGCCGCTCCCTTATTGGAAAGGGGCAGGTCAGTGCTGCCGATGTAAACGCCCTTTTCGTTTGCCTCCGTCATGCCGTGACGGAGAATACTTATCCTGTAACCTTTCATGACTTCTCCTTTGCGTTGAATATATCGGCAATCATACCGATAGGATAATATGCACAAAAATACTGCTCGTTTTTTTAACTGTTAGTAAAATTCACGAAAAATACTACAAATTTCCACAAATAGTTTCACGTTTTTGTGTATTTACAAATTATACATTTTGTATTATAATAATAGTAACAGATTTTATAATAATCTATTAGGAGGAATTTCAATGAATTCGGATTTCGCAAGAATAATAACACTGCAGCGTAAGGAAAGACACATCAGCCAGAAGCAGGCTGCTACTGATCTTGGCATATCTCAGGCACTGCTCTCCCACTATGAAAAGGGTATCAGAGAGTGCGGTCTGAATTTCCTTGTAAAGATCGCTGATTACTATAATGTTTCCTGTGACTATCTCCTTGGAAGAACTCCCGAGCCCGAGGGCAAGACTATCACTATTGAGGATATCCCCGATGACGACGGAAACAACAGCATGAAGATGCCTTCTCCCGAGATCATCAACTTCAACAGACGTATCATCAACAACTCTATCAGTCTGCTTTTCAGCCTTGCGCAGAAGGCAAACAGCATTACCCTCATCAAGGAGGTATCATCGTACCTCATGCTGTCTGTTTATAAGCTCTTCCGTATCGTTTACAATGCGAATCCACATAACGACCAGAAGCTCTTCCGCATACCCAAGGTGATCGCAAACGACAGTGCAAATGCTATCGTATCCATGAGTGAAGCCAACATCAAAGCCGCGTCCAGCGGAATCGCCCTTGACGGCAACGACTGCGTCGATAATTTCGATACCCTCTATGTTACTACTGCGACCTTGCAGAAGGACTACGCTCAGTACTCGTCATCGCTCCTTAACCTTATCAAGCGAAGCGAGGAAAGTATCTCGCGTACCCGTGCAAAGTACAGAAGCGATATCAAGTAACTGCGTATCCGCAGGGACTGTTATACTATTATAGCACGTTTGCAGGCAGTTGAAAAGTCCTTTTTTGATATTTGATATACCGTTTTCTACGGATATTTATCTGAAAAGGCTATATAATGCGTGATATTTTGAAGTTTCACAACAGTTTTTTTCTGCTCATTGCTTAAATATTCGGCGCTTTTGGAGAATTTGGACCTATCCCCTTGACATCATAGCTCTGCTGTGTTACAATTTACTATAGTAAACCAATGAAGAAGTGTAAGTAGCTCTTGTGTGAGCATTTCAGAGAGCCTGCGGCTGGTGCGAGCAGGTATGCGAAACAGATGTGAATGGGCTTCCGAGGGCGAGCTGAAGAGGGGGACTTCAATAGGGGGAAACTCTTGTGTAGGCAAGACGCAGAGGTCTGCGTTATCAAAACCTTTGTATTTGTGTACATGATGAGAGGACGCTGAAAGCGTCAAGCAGGGTGGCACCGCAGAAGTATTTATGCTTCTGTCCCAGCATTTTTGCAGGGACAGAAGCTTTTTTGTGTCCTTGTATCTCGTTGTTATAAGCCGACAAATCTTTATTATTACAGAAAAGGAGATATTATTATGTCAATGTCAGATGAAAAGATCCCTTACAAAATTTATCTTGAGGAGAACGAGCTTCCAAAGCAGTGGTACAATGTACGCGCTGATATGAAGAAGAAGCCTGCTCCTCTCCTTAATCCTGCTACAGGCAAGCCCTGTACTTTAGAGGACCTCAGCCACGTTTTCTGTGAGGAACTGGCTAAGCAGGAGCTTGACGAGAATACACCTTATATCGATATCCCACAGGAGATCCAGGACTTCTACAAGATGTTCCGTCCGTCTCCTCTCGTAAGAGCTTACTTCCTTGAGAAAAAGCTTGGCACACCTGCTAAGATCTACTACAAGTTTGAGGGCAACAACACCAGCGGAAGCCACAAGCTCAACTCTGCTATCGCTCAGGCTTACTACGCTAAGAAGCAGGGTCTCAAGGGCGTTACTACAGAGACAGGTGCTGGTCAGTGGGGTACAGCTCTTTCAATGGCTTGCTCATACTTCGACCTCGACTGCAACGTTTACATGGTTAAGGTAAGCTTCGAGCAGAAGCCTTTCCGCCGCGAGGTTATGCGTACATACGGCGCAAAAGTAACTCCTTCTCCTTCAAACACAACTGAGGTAGGAAGAAAGATACTTGAGGAATTCCCCGGTACAGGCGGAAGCCTTGGCTGCGCTATCTCTGAGGCTGTTGAGGCTGCTACAACAAAGGAAGGCTACCGTTACGTTCTCGGAAGCGTTCTTGCACAGGTACTCCTCCACCAGTCTATCATCGGTCTTGAAGCAAAGGCTGCTATGGACAAGTACAACATCAAGCCTGACATCATCATCGGCTGTGCAGGCGGCGGTTCAAACCTCGGCGGACTTATCTCACCATTCATGGGCGAAAAGCTCCGCGGCGAAGCTGATTACCGCTTCATCGCTGTTGAGCCTGCTTCATGCCCGAGCCTTACAAGAGGTACATACGCTTACGACTTCTGCGACACAGGTAAGGTTTGCCCGCTCCAGAAGATGTATACACTGGGCAGCGGCTTCATGCCTTCACCAAACCACGCAGGCGGTCTCCGTTACCACGGCATGAGCGCTACACTCTCAGAGCTCTACGATCAGGGACTCATGGAGGCTACTTCCGTTGAGCAGACAGCTGTATTCGAGGCTGCTGAGATGTTCGCAAGAGTTGAGGGTATCCTTCCTGCTCCTGAGAGCAGCCACGCTATCCGCGTTGCTATCGACGAGGCTCTCAAGTGCAAGGAGACAGGCGAGGAGAAGACTATCCTCTTTGGTCTTACAGGTACAGGCTACTTTGATATGTACGCTTACGGCGCATACAACGACGGCAAGATGAGCGACTATATCCCGACTGACGAGGAAATTGCAAAGTCAATTGCAAACCTCCCCAAGATCGAGGGCTGATATTGAAAAAAAGGACTTCCGCAGGGAAGTCCTTTTTTAGCCGTTAACCTGTAGGGAGCGATGCCTAACAGGCACCCGTACCCTCTGTCCTGCGGACATCTCCCTGTACTACAGGGAGTCACCCACATCGCCCCGTGAGTTGCGAATCAATATGACGGGCTGATGTGGGCATCAGCCCCTACAAAAAAAGCTCCGCATTTGCGGAGCTTTTTGCGATTATTATTCAACTGCAAAAAATTCGACTAATTTAAGGTCGATATTCTTTTCTTTAAGGAAGTTTTCCAGCTGTGTGCGAGTTTTTTCGGAATCAGCGTACTTTACAAGAACAGTCTTGTTTTTTCAAGATTTTATGTGTCAGCTGCCGTTATGCTGAATTTCTCGCCGTCCTTGACTTCCATAAATCGCAAGCCGTCAGAGCCGTCTGCTATATAGACAATGTCATTTCCTGCGATTTTAAAGCGGTTGGTGATAGTTTTTCCTTCGCCCTCGTTTTTCTCGGTAAGGATAACAGTATCTCCCGATATTTTCCATGTTCCTCCGCCGAGATAGCTGCTCAGAACTCCCGGAGAATATAAAAATGTACCGTCTTCATTGAATTCGATATGGCAGTAGCCGCCGAAGCCCTCTTTTTCATAATAAAACTTCTTTCCTGCCAGTGAAGCGCTGCCAGCCTTTTTGAATGTGACCGATAAAACTCCCTTGGTATTCTTGTCGGTCTTGGTGATAACGAGAGTTCCGAGGTCTACGGTCTTGCCGTTTCCCTCGCCTGTTATCTTTACCTCGGCTTTATAGTCGTCGGAGAGTCTTCCATTTTCGGGAGCAAAGCATACCTTGCCGATCCTGCCCACAGTGTAGGTCTTGCCCACGTCGTTGATAGAGCCTAAACCGCCGCCTTGATAGTTATATATTCTGAATTTGCCGTTTTCAGTGCTGACAGTAACGGGATACTTTGGCGACTCAAACTTGAACCACACGCCCATTCCGGTAAGGGAGCTGCTTGCCTGATCGTAGCTGCTCACCATAGCCTCATCGGCTTTCATTTCAACATATTCTGAGCCGTATTCGGGGATAGTGGTATTGATCTTTACCTTAGTTTCGTCGCTTTCCGCGATATCTGTGCGTTTGAAGCGGATAACGCCGTATTCGTAGACTATCTCGCCTATCTTTTCCTTTGGCTCTGTTTTGATATGTACAAAGCTGCCTGAATCTTTATAAGCAGCCTTGTATACGCACAGCTTGCCGTTTTCTACAGCCAAGGTCATATCATCATTAAAATAATCGGAACAGAAATAGAACTCGGTATCTTCCGATGTGTCGAAGCAGCTAACCTCTGCATGATTCATTCCCGAACCGTATGAGAATGTAAAATAGAGCTCGTAGTTTCCGTCCTTGTTGAGGTCGGCAGCAGCAAAGGAAATTGTTCCCGGACCGCCGAAGCTTGATTCGAGAAGATATGTCTTGTCCTTGTAAACAACGTAGCTTTCGCATGACTTTGTGAACTTGAATATTGTAAAGCCGAACTTTTCCGTTATTTTAGACGGAGTTACGTTATAAAGCTCGTCTTCTTCATAGTCACTCGCTATTTTGGGATTGTTTGCAAGGAACTTCTCAACGCCTGTCTTTGTGGGTTCCATTTCAAAGGTAACGATACCAGAAGCGTCAAAGCCGTTTTCGTCATCAAGTCCGAGAAGCTTTCTCTGGATAGCCAGAGCGTCATTCACAGTCATGCCGAAGCCGTCCATATCCGCGTTTATATTGCCCTGTGGGGTAAGGTGAACGTATGCAGTGCCGTTTATGCCATATCTGTTGGGATTTGCCAGAGCCTGCATAATGAGAACAACGTCTGCCATATCGACCTGACCGTCGCAGTTTGCGTCGCCCTTTACCGCGGCAAGAAGCGTTGTAACACTTGTAGTCACAGTTGTGGTTTTAGCAGCTGTGGTTGTTGTTTTGGCTGTTGTCGTTGTGGTTTTAGCAGTTGTCGTTGTTGTTTTTGCTGTTGTAGTTGTCGCTTTTGCAGTTGTGGTAGTAGTTTTAGCTGTTGTCGTTGTCGTTTTTGCGGCTGTAGTTGTGGTAACGGTGTCTGTTTTTGCATATTTGCTTATGAATGCGCTGACATCGCCTGTTTTCACATCGACGTATGTCTCGGTGTCTTCGTAGCAAAGCCATATCGCATCGGGACGAAGATCCGGCTCGCCGCATATCACAAGGAAGAGGTCGTTTCCAAAATCTATTTTGGCAAATCGGGTGAAGGCTATGGTGCTGCGCCAGTTTATGTCATATCCTGAAAAGTCCGTCCATGTTAAGTTCTTGCCCTTTTTTGCGAGCTCCTTTACATCGTCGAGAGTCATAGCCTTTGCGGTCTGCTCTGTATCGCTGTCAGCGGCGATAACCGTTGCAGGCATAACATTGGCGGATACCGCGCTTCCGAAGCACATAGCCGCCAGCGCCAATGCCAGAATTTTATTTTTCATAGTATCAGCTCCTTTTCTTGTTTTTTATTCCCCGTTTCTGTATTTATTCATATCTTTCTTTTATAATACAATATAAATGCCATGAAATCAAGAGCTTTTTGTTAATTACAGATAAAAATAATGCATAAGCTATATGCAAAAAGCTCCGCCCGCATTTGGGCTGAGAGCTTTTTCACGGCTATTTTACACTAAAAATCACTTCCTCATAAATAAAGTTTGTGAATAATTTGACTTGAATATTTTGCGAAAAACGTGTATCATATATTTTGTATTCGTATAAACAAGCTTTTTTATTGAAAGAAAGAGGTAACATTATGAAAAAAAGAATTATAATGTGCATCATAGCTTCTGCAATGATATGCGGCAGCCTTGCTTCATGCGGCGACAGCGTAGGCACAGGCAGCAGCAAAAAGACAGAGACAACAACAGCTGCTTCAACTACAGAGGCGTCCACAGAGGCTGCGTCTGAGGAGAGCACAGAGGCAGCAGAAACTACAGCTGCACCTGAAAGTCAGGCAGAAACATCGGCAGTTTCAGACGAGCTTATCGCAGAGGCTGCAAAGGTGCTCAACAACCTTAATGCTGTTGACTACATCGGCGGCGGCTCAAGCGTTGAGGTAGATGAGAGCGCAGTTCTAAACGTTGATAATAAGTACCCATATACAAAGGTAACAGATTCACGCTTCAGCAGCGTTGAAGAGGTAAAGAAGTACGTTACAGACGCAGTTTGCGGAAGTCTTCTTGAATCAAGATATAAGTGCATTTATGAGGGCGAGCCTGCAATGTTCACAGACAGCGACGGTTCGCTTTGGTTCTTGCAGGGCGCAAGAGGCTGCGGATTTTCGTTCAACAGCGATCCTGTAGTTTCCGATGTTACAGAGGATTCATTCACTATTACGGTAAAATTCGACGATTTCGGAGCTGATTCCACAATGGTCGTAAAGGCTGTAAAGGAGAACGGTCTCTGGAAGGCAAGCTCATTCAGTGTAAACGGCGGCGAAGAAAACAGAAGATAATAAAAAAGCTCCCATTGGGAGCTTTTTTTACTTTATTTTCTTGATATGTCTGTACTTGAAGCGTCTCACCATGTAGTATATCATGGAGAAGAAGTCCTTGCCAAAGAATATTATGATGTTTATTATCGAGAGTATGATAAATATTCTGGTAGTGCCGTTTCCCTTAACGAAGTCGTACAGAAGCACGATACCGTCAACAAGCGCCAGCCATTTTGCCTTTATCGGCAGAACAAAGAACGCCAGAAGCTGTTCGTTCGGGAAGAGTATTGCGAATGCAAGGAAGAGGCTCAGGTCAAGATAATAGTTGGTGGCATAGCCTAATATGAAGCCTGCGGCGATACAGCCCAAGATTCCCGTAAAATAGAATATGTTGAACTTTAACGCGCCCCATTTGTATTCCAGCGACGAACCCATGAACCAGTAGAAATAAAGTATTATGGGGATAAATACCCACAGAGTCGGCGGCGGCAGGAATACAAACGATATAACTCGCCATACCTCGCCGTGGAGTATCTTGTATCGGTTAAAAGACAGAAGCTCCAGCAGATTTACGGTGTTATTCGGATTTGTCATAAGGATAAAGTCTGCAATAGTCACAACAGCCATGCCAAGAACTATATAGAGCATTAGATTTGATATTGCGAATTTCCTGCATTTTCGTTCGATTTTATTAAGATATTGATTCAGCATGATAGCTCCTCAGTTTCAATGATTTTTTTTAGTATATCACGGATACAGTGCTTTTGTCAAGGCAAAAAATGCGTTTTGATACCTTATTTGCCGCGGCTTCGCCGATAAGCTCCGAATACAAACGGAGCGGCGCTCATATGCATATATATATAGGCGCTTAAATGTAAAATATAACTGTTTGAACATATATCAGTGTTTTTGCTCGGTCATGAGCAAAGGTTTTGAATGTTTTATACAAATCATCAGTCTTTAACTTGACATATTGTGTTTTATATAGTAAAATTAATGTAAGAAGGCATAGTGAAAATGATTTTTAGGGGTATTAAAGTTTAAGGAGGATTTCTCTATGAAAAAATTATTGGCTGCTGCGGCTGCACTGGCTATCTGCTGCTCAGTTGCTTCATGCAGCGAAAAGAAAAACGATTCTCAGAAAACAACAAGCAACACAAAGAAAACTATCGGCATTGCAATGCCTTCCAAGGAGCTTGAGCGCTGGAATAACGACGGCGAATCACTGAAGTCTCAGTTTGAAAATGCAGGATATAAGGTTGACCTCAGATTCTCGGAGAATAACGCTGATAAGCAGAATGAGGATATCGGCGGTATGCTCAGTGACGGCGTTGACCTTCTCCTTATCGCCGCAGTTGACGGAAATACACTTTCCGATACTCTTGCAGGCGCAAAGGACAAGAATATTCCTGTAGTCGCTTATGACCGCCTTATCATGAACACCGACGCTCTTACATATTATGTTTCCTTCGATAACCTTACCGTTGGTAAGCTTCAGGGCGAATATGTAAAGAATCAGCTCCACCTTACGAGCACTACTTCAGAGTACAATATCGAGTTCGTTGCAGGCGACGAAGGCGATAATAACGCACGTTACTTTTATAACGGCGCTTATGACGTTCTGAAGCCTTTCATTGATAACGGAACTCTCCACATCCAGTCGGGCAAGAATACCTTTGAGCAGGTTGCTACCCTTGGCTGGACTACAGAAAATGCAGAGAAGAATATGAAGGCTACTCTCGCTTCAAGCTATACAGGCGATACTCCTATTGATATAGTTCTCTGTGCTAACGATTCAACTGCTCTCGGCGTTGCTAATGCTCTGGCTTCTGATTATAAGGGCAGCAATACTCCTATAATCACAGGTCAGGACGGCGATATCGCTAACCTTAAAAATATCGTCGACGGAAAGCAGTCAATGACAGTTTATAAGAACGTTCACGACGAAGCAGCCGTTGCTTTCGGTGTGTGCAAGCAGCTCCTCGACGGAGAGATACCAACATCTAAGCTGGCAGCAAGCTTTGGCGATATCAAGGTCAATTACGACAGCGAGTCCTACAATAACGGCGTAAGATACGTACAGTCTTATCTGCTGGTTCCTTATGTTATCACTAAGGATAATTTACAGCTTCTTGTAGATACAGGCTTCTTTAAGTGGGACGGCGAGAATAAATACCTCGAAGCTGCTGAATAAGCATTATACGAAAGGACTTCCGATAGGAAGTCCTTTTTTATGCCTGTTATAAATAAGAGGGAAGTACTTGACTTTTAACAGGCTTTAGTGTATAATATTAATGTTGTGAATGTATGATTGGCTGGATATTTGCTTGTGCAGCCCAGCTCCCCGTGCAGCGAATTTGCTGAGCAGACGACCGCTGCCTGTGGCAGATGAAGGGAGTCTGCGAAGGGAAGAAATATGGAGCAATGAGAGCGAAAGCGAAGCAGTGCGACTTATTTCTGATCGGATATGAGCAGGTCTCAGACTGAAAATAAAGCGACAGCCGTGTAGCACCTTACAAATTTAAAAATTTAATAATGCTTGTGTAGCACAGTTGGTAGTGCAGCGCATTCGTAATGCGCAGGTCTCGGACTGAAAATAAAGCGACAGCCGTGCAGCACCCTTACAAAATTCAAAAATTTAATATGCTAGTGTAGCACAGTTGGTAGTGCAGCGCATTCGTAATGCGCAGGTCTCGGACTGATTATAAAGCGACAGCCGTGCAGACCTTACAAAAAAATTAATAATTAACGCTGGAATAGCTCAGTTGGTAGAGCAGCGCATTCGTAATGCGCAGGTCGCGTGTTCAAGTCACGTTTCCAGCTCCATATCTATGTTACAAAATAGATCCCAAGCCAAAAACTCCCGATTTTTCGGGAGTTTTTGCGTATCAAAAAGAAAAAATTTTTTATGTGTTACCGTAGATCCCAAACCGTAAAAATACGACTCGAACGCGCCAAAAGGCGTTTTGAGAGCTGATACAAAGACAGCCAGGAATAAAAGTACGGAAAAGCTCAGAAAATAGCACAAAACCTAATATAGAATTTTCAAGCGATTTTAAAGCCGATTTTGTTGTTTTCTTACAGAAGCCAACAAAATCGGCTTTTTTCTATTTGTCATAATAAGATGATTTTAGAGGCAGTTTTTATGAATAAAATCTTAATTATTATTTTTTCGTGCCTAAAAAAACGATTTCGTGCCAGATTACTTGACAAATAATTGTTATATGGTAACATAAAAATATAAGATAAGTTTTAATAAAATTGATAACATGACGGGGGGATGTTTCCAATGTATTTATTAGCTTTTTCATAAGTGAATCTTTATCAATATAAAGAATAATACATTGAGGGCTATTTACATAGAATAAAAAAGAGGATATAATAATTTGATATCTATGTATATCTGCTTTCAAGTTGTTTTTATTAAAAACTATTTTTTACAATAAAAATAGTTATTAACATTAAAAGGAAACAAAAGGAAAAATTTTTAGGAGTGTGATTATATATGAGAAAAATACTGAAATCATTAACTTCGCTTATACTTGCAAATATACTTATAATTAATTGTACTGTTTGTTTATCATCAAAGGCATATTATGAAAAAAAGATAGCAAATTATCCCGTATATCAACAAACAAGTAACGAATGTTGGGCATATTCAATTCTCTCAATGGCAAATTGTATGTATGGAGGATACAGTATAAATGATATTATTAATGCGTTTAATGCTTCAAATTTTGGCAATTATAATTGGAATGGCGCAACAGATTCACAGGCATATAATACAATACAATATATCTTCACAAATTATTATCCTTCGTCACATAATTGCTTAACATCAAATGAAATCAAACTTGAAATAAATAGTAACTATCCAGTATATATTTCTGGAGATCGCGTAAATTCGTCAGGGGGGCATGCTGTTGCGCTGATGGGATATAAATCTATCTCAGCTTCTGCTGATGTTTCTTTAATTTATTATATGAATTCTGCAACTAATTCCATTATGTATAATGGATATGTTGAGGGGGCGTCTAATACTTTTCATACAAATAATAGTCAAGTTTATAATTGGACTTATTCAGTTACATTATAATGTTTGAACAGGAGGTTTTAATATGAAAAAGATTTTTCTGCCATTAATCTGTATATTAAGTATTCTAACTTTTAGTTCGTGTTCATCAAATAAACGCACAGGTACACCAGAAGTTTCCGCAAATGATATGATAGGCTCTTTAGAAGAAGTTCCTTATGAAAATATAATGGATTTAACAAATTTTAAGCTTGCATTTGATAATTATATAGATCATGAAAATCCATTGCAGTTAAAAAACGGTACGTATCAAGATGCTGCGGTTGTAAAACCATATAAATCTGTTATTGTTGACAATGGCAAAGTAATAGCACCACTTAATATATGGCACTTTCCAGTTGTTCATGAGAATTCCTGTATCGGATTTATAAACTGTGATATGCGTTTTTCAGATAATTTAGAAGCTGAAATCTATGGGGGAGAACAGTATGCTGATACATTAAATAGCGCACTCAAAAAAGGAAATATCGCTATTTTTAATACTTCTTTAGGAACATATGGAATTTATGAAGATAATACAATAATTACACTTGAGTCAACCGAGGATTACAAAGGGTCGTTATCTTATAATGATGTTAACAAAGAGTACAATTTAATAACTACTAACTATTCGAATGATGTAATATATCCTTCAAACAATAGTTAAAGATAAATTTTTAAAACCCAAAATGGCCTTAATGAAATATCCGATGAAAAAGTATTTACGATACACTTATATAGTATATTACAGGTCAATATAAAGCCGATTTTGTTGGTTTCTCACAGAAGCCATACAAGGTCGGCTTTTTTATTTGTCATAATGAGAAGATTTTAGAGGCGGCTTTTATGAACAAAATCTTAATATTTAATTTTTCGTGCCTAAAAAGACGGTTTAGTGCCAAATTACTTGACAATCCTCTTTTGTGTGCTAAAATACTAATATAAATTAGCCAACATATGATTGTTTGTTCTTTTTTCGTTTGAGAATTAAAGTACAGTATAAAGTTTGCATAAGGAGGGGCTGCCGATGCACAATTATCAGACCATTTAATTATTTAGCTTCTAAATGACAAATTATTTATCTATCGAAGATAGGGAGCGATAATACTAAGAAATAATATATATACATATTTTTATATGTTCATAAGGAGGATGAATATTATGAAACTAAAAAGATTTTTTTCTATTATTACATCAACAATTCTGCTTGCACATTTTTCAAGTAGTATTCAAGGAAACAATGTTAAAGCAGAAACAGATTCTCTTAATACAACTATTTTATTTGGAGATGCTAATCTTGATGGCGGTATTACAACAAATGACGCTGTATGTATTTCAGATTATTTATTAGGAAAAACTCAAGTTACACAAGCACAATTTACAGCTATGGACTATAATCAAGACATGGTAATTGATCAATATGATGCACAAAGAATTATGCATGATGCTATCTATGGTTATTCTTATAATTACACAAATTCACTCTACACTGTCCCTGATAATTCATCAAGAACTTATTATAAACATACTTGTAACACTGGAACAAGTTCAACTTATTCATCTTATATTCTATCTGCTGCAACAAATACAATAAATAACTCTTTAGCAGATATTGATGATTCCTTCATTGAAACTAATAATCGAGCCATAGATCAGCCTGATAACGAAAATACAAGTTGTGTAAAATTGATTATGAAAAGTTATGATAATCATGAATGGGAAGGAAGTGGATTTATTATTGATGACGGAATAATAGCAACCGCTGCTCATTGCTTGTATGATCAGACTTATGGATTTATGAAGTCTGTCGAAATACGCTTTTATAATGCGAATTGTTCAGATGTATTAGCAATAGCTTTTGCACATAATATCCATGTTCCTGCTAATTATATTACCACTCCTTCAACAATCAGAGACAATTACGACTATGGGTTAATTTATTTCGATCCTGAAGATGATGTTATTTATTATGACGATTATTATTATATAGGTAATGATAAAGTTAATATTGGTTTTATGTCTAATGAATTTATGTATACGGATTCTTATGTTACTACCTCAGGCTTCACATCCGATTCTACTCATATTGACAGGAGATATTTTTCAACAGATGTAATTCTTCCCCTAAATGATTCGCCGTATCGTTTTGCTTCAGATGCATATGCATATTTTGGTCAAAGTGGTGGTATGACTTATTTTAAGCCGTACAATAATTATAAATCTACTGTAGGAATTGTGACGCATACTACATATCCAGGAACACTAGGCATAAGATTAAATACAACCCTAATGCGTTTCTACAAGCAAAATAACTATCTTTAATATTTTTATAGAAAGAAAAGCTCCGCTTATGCGGAGCTTTCTGTCAAACTATACCTATATTCACTCAATTCCGAGGAGCATATTCTGTATCGCCTGAGCGTCGCCCACTGTAATACCGTTGCCGTCAAGGTCTGCATTGAAGCTTCCCTGCTCAGAGAGCTGGTACTTATTGGGATTTGCAAGTGCCTGCATAATAAATACAACGTCTGCCATGTCCATTTGCTCGTCGCAATTGGAGTCTCCGTCAACAGCATTCATAAGGTCAACGCCACCGAATTTTTCGCTTGCAGCGGAAGCTTCAACTATACTGATCACTCCAATATTGGTCTTGTCGTGTATATCTTTAAGGACTGCAAGGTGATCTTCAAAGGATATTTCATAATTAGGTTTAAGGCTTATTTCCATCACATTTTCACCAGAAGTAGTCAGAGTGAAATCCAAGTTATTATCTTCAATGTATTTTTCAAGTGCGGATACTGCCTCTGCTTTAATTTCACTATATACAGCAGTTCTTGCCTGTCCTGATAATCCCACTGTTCTTTCTGTATAAACATCGGACGGATATTTCATCAGAGTAAGGTATGTATACCCCTTGTGCGGACTGTTAACATCAGTGGAGTAGATCATATCAGCAGTTATGCCGCCTTTGATAAGTATGTCCTTTATTCTGCGGGCGTCATTAGCTGTCAGCTCAAGTACTGCGCCGGGCTTTTCAGCGTCATAAGGAGTTACATAATAGCCGTAAGCACTATTGAATGGGTTCCTGCAAACAGTTACTTTATTGCCGCTTTCGGTAACAAAGTCTTCGAACAGCAATTTAATGCGCTCGGAAACTTCGTCTTTCGTTTCAATGGTAAAGCCTTTCCTTGGATCTGTTTCCTCCCTTGGCATACCAATGAATACTCTGTCACTGTATTTTTCCTCCACAAGTATATTGTAATAATATGGGTTTTCGGGATCTTTTTTGTCTCCTGTACGAATATAGAAATCCTGATTTACGTCTGACATGAAGTCGATTTTGAGGTAATCCGTGTGGTCTGTCGGAGTCATTCTTTCAGTATAAACAGCATTTGTACAAAGCGGAGAACCACTTGCTATTGCAGCCGCAGCTGCAATTATTGACATTATCTTCTTTTTCATAATATGACCTCCTTTTAGGAAATTATTAAGTTTGATTTTTGCTTTCACTAATAAGTCGTAAAAAAACGCATTTTGTCTCACCCTTTTAAAAAAAAATCAGAAAATGTTTGTTGACAATAAATTTCGGAAAATTTATAATTTAGGTGAGACATTTTCGTGTTTTTTACGACTTATATATGAAGAGACATATCACTAAACCCAAACAGGTGCAGAAAGCACGTCTGCGAAAGGAGTTTAATATGGATAACGGTGCAAGTAGCTACCGCCGTTTTCTTGATGGTGATAAAAATGCTCTTATTGATATAATAGAGGACTACCGCAGAGGTCTCGTTCTGTTTCTGAACAGTATTACAGGCGATTTCTGCCTTGCCGAAGAGCTTGCGGAGGATACTCTACTCAAGCTCTATGTGGACAGACCTAAATTCTCGGGTAAATCCTCGTTCAAATCATGGCTTTATTCCATAGGAAGAAATACGGCTGTTGACTATATCAGAAAAGCGTCAAAGCTTGGCGAAGTACCTGTTGACGATATGTATGATGTTTCGGACAGGGACGATATAGAGCAGAATTATATCAAAAGCGAGGACAAAAAACAGCTCCTCAGAGCATTGGAAAAGCTGAATGATGATTACAGACAGGTTCTGTATCTTATATATTTTGAGAATTTCAGCAACACTGAAACGGCAAAAATAATGGGCAGATCGGAAAGGCAAATAAGGAATCTGCTCTATCGTGCAAAGGAGTCTTTGCGAAATATTTTAGAAAGGGAGGGCTTCAGATATGAGGAAATATGATAAAATGACCTTGAAGGTCGCTGAGCGAATATTTGAAAATGGCGACAAGATATTAGAACAGCGCAAAAAAAGAGTCGCTAAGATACGTCATATTTCTTATGCTATATCGGGACTATGCGCAGCAGTTATAGTTTGCGTCGGGGTATGGCACTTTTCTTCTTCCATGAAAATGCCCAATGAGAATTTCCATGGCTCTGAAATAATTTCTGCAACCGAACCTGCCGCAACTGAGACAAATACTTCAAATGTGATAGAACATACAACAACTCAAACTGCAATAATAACAACCAAAACTGAAACAGCCACGCAAACTACAGCAACGACTTCAAATGCGACTAGAACAGAAGCCGTTCTTCAAACCACAAAAGTTCCTCAAACAACAAAAGTGCTTCAAACTACCGTTCATATTCAAACGACCGCTGATAATGTTCAAACTACATCAGCAACTAATGTATCAGAAGTCACGGTTACTACGGCTGAGGGTGCTGCGAATGTCACACAAACCGTAAAGTCAACACAGTTGGTAACTTATCCTAATTCTGCAACTGCTACTGTTTCAACTTCTAATGTTACAACAATAACTAACCTAAATAGCTTTTTCATGGATTCAACGGCAACTCTTGTGATCAATGATAATAATGATCCTATTTTCTACGAAAAGCGGAACGAGATCATCTCCAAAGATTTAATAGAAGGTTTTATTTTTGCTTATTATGTTCAGATAACAAAGCCTGATGAAGTTATTCCAACTGAATATAAATTACCTGTTTTCAGAATATCAGATGTCAACGAAAATGAAGCAGTTGCAGTCAGAACTCCTGATACTTATGAGTATTATCTGTTCAGAAATATGGACTATAAAAAAGAGGATGCCTAATAGTATAAAATCAAAGGAGAATTAATTGATTTTTATATGTTGAATATCATGTTTTATTATGGTATAATATATCAAACAGTTGGATTCAATTGTGTTATAGCGTTTGGGTTTACGATTTATCTGCTTTATACATGGAAGAAACAAATGGACAGTTTTGTTATATATCCTGAACAATTTAAAAAAGCACTTAACTTATTAGAATTTTCAAAAAAGAAGCAAATATCATTCGAAGCCTTATTATTGCACTACTGTAGTTGCATTTATAAATATAATCAAGAATAAGAAATTTTTATTAAGTAATTTTTTATGTGTTAATGATAATGAACATATTGTAATTAGTAATAACAACTTGCTGAAGAGAGACTTCTATATAACAGTTTGTTGTGTGACTATGGAGACTTTTTTGTTCATACTTGTAAATTTATTATTGTGAAACCAAAGGAGTATTCTATGAGCGGAAAAGACGGATCCAGAGGATATCTATATCAGACATTTGCTTCAATATTTCAAGCGTTGTGCCAAGATAATTGGGATAAGATATATGTTGAGTATAATTCCGATAACGACAAGGTTGACATAGCTTTGGAAAGCAATGGAAGTGTCATTAAAAGCATTCAGGTTAAATCAAATGTTAACTCTTTTGATCGCTGTGATATAATTAATTGGGCAAATGATTTGATTAAGGACGACATAGGTGCAGCTGAATGCGAGGTATTCTTAATTGGACAATTAGGAAAAAAGGCGATTGAATTCAAAAATGCCCTCATTGCTTTACAAGATAATAATAATGATAAGACAAAGTTAGGAAAAGGACATAAAGAAGCAATGTCTACATTCGACACCTCTCTCATAAAAGACAAGACTCTCAGGATAATTAATTATCCTTTTGACTTAAATATACTGACTGATTTATTGATAGCTTCTTTATTGAAGTATCTTTCAGCAAAAGGATTCGCTTTGATGTATGATCAGTTGGATTTAATTGTGAAAGCAATAGTAGCAGATAATTTCCTTTCTTCTTTAAACAATACTGGTATAGAGAGAGCAGTATTTGATTCTCAAATTGAGGAATATGTACTGATGTTGAAGAATAGATGTTTCGGCTTCAAGACAATTGGAATTGTTAGTTTTGAACGTGGAACAGAATATTTATCAGGGGCTACTGGGACAATCCTGTCACTTAACGAAAAATTCAACCATAGAATACTCAAACCAGAATATGACTGGGATAGAGATATTTATCCGGAAATTGATAACTTTTTAAAGAATAATACTGATGCAAACTATAATTATCAGTTATTAATAGAGTCACATTTATCAATTGCATTTGCCGCAGGTAGAATACTCGATCCAAAATCCAGAATTTCTGCCTTTCCAAGTAATCCTGCCCCCTCGCACAAATTAGAACTTTGGAATATAGAAGACTCCTGCGATGATTCATTTACAAGCTTTGATGTCAGGGATGAACGTATTGACCCAAACGAATTTGATACTTGTCTTATCATTAGTATTCGCCATGATATTAAAGATAACGTTAAAGAATACATTTCAAATATTGGACTTAAAATTGGCAGAATGATTACGTTGACAATTGGAGGTCAAGGACCATGTAGTAATGCAATATTAAATGGAACTCACGCTCATTATCTTGCCAATAAGGTGTGTGATGCTATGGTAAAACGTACTACCCCTGAAAAAAGAGGAAAATTACATATTTTTGCCGCTGCACCAAATGGCTTTATGTTTTTTCTGGGACAACAATCCCGTGGATTTGGCAAATGCATTCTTTATGAATATGATTTTGAAGGTGTGGATACTGGAACATATTCACCCTCGTTTAAAAATTTACCGTAAAGGAGAAGATGATTATGGCTACTGCACCTACATATTTTTCTGATTTTCTATCAGATATTCGTCTATCGAATAACCAGGTCAGCGATTTAAAAACAGGACATACTACTTTAAGAGAAAGACTGCTGGCTGATGAAGATTTATCGCCAATAATCGTAAGCACATTTCTGCAAGGAAGCTATCGTAGATCAACAGCAGTAAAACCCAAAAATGGCAATAAGTCCGATGTGGATATAATTGTTGTCACCAATCTTAATTCCGAGATCACTACTCCTGAAGAGGCATTGGATAAATTTATACCATTTTTGGATAAGTACTACGAAGGAAAATATCGTAAGCAAGGACGTTCGCTTGGAATCAGTCTAAGTTATGTTGATCTCGATATAGTACCTACCTCTGCTCCGAGTGAGGCTGTTCAAGAAGAATTGAGTTCTGAAGAACTGATCTCTGAGTCCACGATTGAGGAATGTTATACGTTTTTTAGCGAGTCAGAAGATAGTAATTGGAAGGACGAACCCTTGTTGATTCCTGATCGTGAAGCAGATGCATGGGATAAAACACATCCTCTCGAACAAATAAGATGGACAATCGACAAGAATAAAAGATGCAATGGTCATTATATAAATGTCGTAAAAGCATTGAAATGGTGGAAAAAGGTTATGTGTCCTGACATGAAGCACCCAAAGAGTTACCCATTGGAACACTTCATTGGAGACTGTTGTCCAGATGGAATAGAAAGCGTAGCGGAGGGTGTTGTATTAACGCTTGAAAAGATTGTAAAATATTATCCGACAAAACCGTTCCTTGCAGATCGAGGAGTTCCAGAACATGATGTTTTTGGTAGATTGTCAGACGATGATTATAACGATTTTTATGTATCTGTTTGTGATGCTGCTAAAAAAGCAAGAGAAGCATATGATTGCGAAGACCTACACGAAAGCGTTTCAAAATGGAGAGATCTATTTGGTTCGATGTTTCCTGAGCCTCCGACTAAAGAGAATAATTCCATGAATGGCTTTAGTAAGCGTACAGAAAGAACAACGGAGATTCCAAGAGGGCGATTTGCATAAATGAACGAAGATGAAGTGGTCCAGCGGCTAAAAATAGCTCGAAGAGAACTTGATAGCTTGTACCCTGCGGTACAAATGATAGATGACTGGAAATATGATAACGCAAATAAACTGTGGTATTATCATATATCAATTTCGGTTGAAACGGAAAATAGGTATTTCCCAATCACATCTCAATGGTATGTTGTGGTCGAACCCACATATCCTCAAGGTAAAGTTAAAATTTTTCCCGACATTGATAACAGCATTACAACAACGTTATACCATCAGGCAAACAATTATTTCATTAGTAAGAATGGATTGTGGAGAAGTGGCTCATTATGCGTTGATGTCAATACTCTTTCTTCCCATAACCCAGAGCCATTTTCTGTCGAGGATAGATTGCTATTTCATGTACAAAGAGCAGTGGAATGGTTGGAATCTGCCGCCAACAACAGCTTGGTAAGCAGTAATGAATTATTTGAACTTCCAGAATTCAATGATAACATTCTTCTTGACTGTCAGTTTGCCTTTTCGGAAGATATAGTTACTTATATGCAATGGGAGGACGTTGATTATAGATATGGTTTAGTTGATATTGATTGTTACAAAACAAAACCAACGGTCTTTTACCCTAAAACATTTTATTCGGTAGATAATAAGCCTGTCCATTACACACATTGGGGAATAGCATTAGAAAAACAGAATTCTGAAAGACTTCTCAAATCCCCATGGATTTTATTAAAAAATGTTCCTGTTCTATATGATTGGCAAGTTCCTGAAACATGGGAAGAACTAAAGAAAGTTTGCGAATCACAGGGCTGTGACATTAAAGCAATACTAAGGGAAAGTTCCAGATATTTGCGCGATGGTATTCCTCATTTATTCTTATTGGGATTTCCAATACCAAAATACTGGTTTCAAGAAAATGAGATTATATATTGGAAAGCATTTCTTCTGCCAACATTATCGTACGGTCATCAAATCCCCAAAGGTTTCAGAAAAAATGAAAAGGGTTACTGGCACAGAGATGTTACTGAGGTTTTAAAAACTAATCGACGAATAGATTGGATCTTATCTGAAAATTGGAGTCAAGAAGAAATCTCTCAACGAGGTAAAATGTCCAAAGCAATGCTAAGAAAAAGAATCCTTTTGATCGGCGCTGGTTGTATCGGTGCAGCTATGGCTGAAATACTGATCAGATCTGGAATATACAATCTTTCAATAGCTGACAGTGATATATTCAAAGTTGGGAACTTATCAAGGCATACACTTAATCTTAATTCTATAGGAAGTGACAAATGCACTTCTCTTTGCTCACACTTAAATACAATAACACCTCATGCTGAGATTAAACCAATTACCAATCAGCTATTGTTGAATTTTGAAAATTCTGCGCTACATACAAATATAGATATAGAGAGCTTTGATATAATTATTGATTGTACAGGGGAAGACAGTGTTTTGAACACGCTCAGTAGCATTGAATTGAAACGTCCTCATTGTTTAATCTCGGTATCTGTTGGTTTTGGTGCAAAAAAGCTGTACATCAATATGCAGAACAATACAAATTATAGTTTTGACGAGTTCTATAAGTTTATCTCACCATATACTGAAGCTGATTTAAAAGAAATAGACGAAAATAGTTTACCCAGAGATGGGATAGGATGCTGGCATCCTACATTTCCAGCCCGGAGCGATGATATATGGTTGGCAGCATCTATCGTTGTAAAGAACATTGAAAAATACATCTGCAATGAACAAACAAAACAAATATCTTTGATTTATGAGCAACAAGAATACGATTATTACGAAGGCTTCTCCTTAATTGATAGATGCGAGTGTGATTAGATTGATATTTTATAATTCAGATATTAATTTAAAGATTGAGTTGCCAATTGAACAGCTTGACCTTTTGCATAGTCTATGTGATGAGTCAAATCCATATGAAACAGGCGGAATCATAATAGGTAGATACTCTGATGATGGATTAACTGCATTTATTTCTGAAATCACTAATTCTCCTAATGATTCAATCAAGAAAATGACCTCTTTTAAAAGAGGGATTAATGGATTAAAAAAAAAGCTTGATACATTATGGAAAGATGATCTTTATTATTTAGGTGAATGGCATTATCATCCTAATTCATCTTCAACTCCAAGTGAGTATGACATAAAACAAATGATTTCACTATCAAAGAATAAGAGGTTGAATTGTCCTGAACCAATTCTAATTATTATTGGTGGAAATAAATCAAATTGGACATATGGCGTTAGTGTAATATTTAACAAAATGATAGTTTGTTTTTATGAAGTTAAAGAATGATATTTCATGCAATTAATGGATGGCAACGGATTGACAATTGGCAATGCACTAGCAATACAGAAAATGATTCTCGGAATTGATTGAGTATAGTTTGGCTGTACGTCAGGACTTTCAAGCTCAGTGTCAAAGACTTATTTTTCTGGCCCCCTGCATTTTGTTCAAAAGGATTGGTATTAATATGGAATGGCACTGGATATATTTATTATTCTCCACAAAAAACTCCATCTTTACAAGATTACACATGGTAAAAGGATATTTATTTATGAAAAAGAATGTTTTCTTTGTTATGACAGTTATATCATTATAGCTGGTATTTCTGTTGCTTCTTTACCTTTTATTTATGCACATGAAGCTTCGCCTGTTTTTTATAGTGACTCAAATATGACTAATGTAATTGCACATAAAAAATACAGTATAAAACTAATGAAAACGGTCAGACATACGGGACGAGTTTAGATGCAGTTTATGTCGAAGATCTTCCTGATCTTATTGCTGTTATTGGTGATAATGGTATTAAAGGTTATGTATATAACAAAGAATTAATGGAAGGTCCGTCAAATCCCGAAGACGCTATGAAATATCAGGAAGCACTTGAAAACGGTAAATATATTCCAAAGGTATATACTGTTTATGAATCTGATGGCAAAACTATTATTGATACCTTTACTGAAACAATTCCAGATCAATATCTCAATAAATTTGAATTTAAAGCCGATTTTGTTGGTTTCTCAAAGGAACCATACAAAGTCGGCTTTTTTTGCATAAATAGATGATTTTTCATAACGAAGGAGGTCGATAATACGGCATGGAAGAAAAAGCTCACGCCTCAGCAAAAAGCTGAATATAAGGCTGAGAAGCGTGAGGAAATGCAGAGCTTATTCAAAAAGATCGATGACGGCGTTAAGGCTGTTTTCGAGTCGGACAAATACAAGGAATGTCTGAGATATATGAGTAAATTCACGAACTATTCCGCAGGCAACTGCATACTGATTATGCTTCAGAAGCCCAATGCAAGCCTTGTAGCAGCGTTTGGTAAATGGAAAGAGCTTGGCAGGACTATCAACAAAGGAGAAAAAGGCATAGCAATACTTGCCCCTATGTCTTTTAAGTCCAAAAAACTCAAGGAGCAGCCTGTAAAGGACAGCAGCGGCAATCAGGTATACAATGCTGACGGCTCGGAGAAAAAGGAAAAGGTCGAGGTCGAGCAAACATCGATTGGCTTCAAAAAGGTATATGTGTTTGACGTATCCCAGACCAGCGGCGAGCCTATTCCCGAATACGTCCATGAGCTGAATGAGGCTGTCGAGGACGAACACGTTGAAGCTGTGATAAACGCAGTCCACGATATAACAGGAATACCTATTGATTTCGAGAACATCAGCAGCGGAGCAAAGGGATATTACAGCTACGGTGAACAGCGAATAGTGATACAGGAGAATCTCAGCGGCGCACAAGCCGTAAAGACTGCTATTCACGAATGTGCTCACGCCTTGCTGCACGATCCTGATAAAAAGCTCCCAACGGCAAATACTTCCCGAAGCGATAAAGAAGTACAGGCTGAATCGGTGGCATATATCGTGGCTTCGAGATACGGTATCGACACAAGCGATTACAGCTTCCCATACATAGCCTCATGGAGTCAGGGAAAGCAGCTTGAACAGCTCAATCGCTTCCTTAATGAGATACAGGAGACTGCGAGAACGATATGTGATGCCATAGACACAGAGCTTCAGGCTTTATCCGAAAACCAAACAGAGGAGCAGACCGAGGACGAGTGCCTCGGTCTTGCTATGTAAAGGAGTGATAATTATGATAGGAATCCTTATAAACAACAACGGAAAAACGCTATTTACAGCACTGCCAAAGGAAACTGAAAAACTTGAAAAACAGCTTTCAGGTATCGGTCTGAATGTACCAATGCAGGCAGTAAATCTTTCAAATCATAATGATATCGGGTATGAACTTGAGATTTATGCCCAGAGTCAGATCGACATGGAGATAGCTTCAAGAATAATTCTGCATGATAATATCGGACAGCTTAATGACCTTATGCTGTACATTTCACAGGGAGATGCTGATAAAATGTATGACAGGATATGTGAAAGCCATGCTGAAACGATCTCAGACCTATATAACGAATTAACGACTCCGCCAGAGCTCGAAACTACTGATAAGCTCGTCATAAGGACTACGCTGAACTATAACGCAAACTTCTATGAGCCTGCTGACTGCATAGTTGAGAAAGCCATAGCTATACCGCATGAAGAATATGATGCCCTAATCAATATTACTGACAGCTGCTATGATTTTATTGCTGAAAATCAGGAGTGTATGTATTACGATAAAGATAACAATAATCATTGTATCCTTATATATGATGATACAAGCGGTGATGGAGTTATAATTAATGCTGACGGCTGTAATTACCCGAAATATTCAGCATTTGTTCCTCATGCAAAAACTATGCTTGAACAGCATGAACTGGAGCAAAGCGGACTGAAAACAGTTAAAGCTCCCATTACAGAAAGCGAAAAAAGGCTTCTTGATACCATATCAAGTGTCGCAGACAGGATAGCGACCTTCGCACATCTTGGTCATAAGGACTTCACTATTGAAGATGTTCTGAGAGACCTTGACTGCGATTTTGGCGATATAAAGGAGCTTATACGGAATGCAGTAGCCGAAAAGCTGAATGCAAAGGCTGATATTTCATTGGTCGAGGTCAGCGACCTTGATATACCTTTTCAGCCTGATATATCAGTTACAATTGAAGAAAATCATGAAATAGCCGCTGAGAAAGAAGAACTCGGCGGCATTTCTTTTTAGGAGGTCAATTATGAAATTTATAAAACTCAAACTCTTTTCTCCAATAATGGTAAAGGGAGAAGCACCATACGAAAATCCGTGGGACGGCGGCGACGATTACCGCATCCTTATCGAGCGAGAAAAGAAGAAATGCAGGAATGAGATATATGTAAGTTCTTGTAATGCACTTACTCCTGTTTCTCTTACGCAGTTCTTTGAACGCCGCATTTATTCTGCAGTTCCAACTGTTGAGGAAAAGAACGGGCGCCTTATGCTCTGCCTCAACTGTGAGTGCTATCGTACACTTTCGGAATCTGAGCTTGATGAGCTTTGCACCTGGTGGGAGAAAAGGGTTGTACAGGCGAATGAAAGTCTCAGAAAAATGCAAATAAAAACAAGAAAACTCGGCAGGATAATCATTTACCTGTGGTTTATGAACGGGTGGGCTATAGAGCCCATATTTCCTGCCATGCAAAGGAGCTGATAATATGAGAATACCAAGCAGAAATGAAGTTGAAAGCTACCGCAGCCGTTACCCTGCAGGAACAAGAATATGCTGTGACTGTATGTCTGATGATCCCAGACCTGTACCGCCCGGTACTACGGGAACTGTTATGGGAGTTGATGATATGTGCAGCATTATGGTGAGTTGGGATAACGGACAAGGGCTTTCTCTTGTCCCCGGAGTTGACAGCTTTCATGTCATATCTCAGGAAGAAAGCCAGTCAGAAGCTCATGACATGGGTATGCCGCTATGAAGGTAAATGCAGCAGAGGAAGACTTTGAGCTTATGGAGCTTTTCGGACAGACAGTGCTTTTCACAAATATGAGAGTTGACCGAAGCACAGTACCCGAAGGTCTTTATGCATACGATGTCAGACACGATGATGACTGTACAGGCGAAATATGTGAGATAAAGCCGTCTGTAATGGTCAACCACTGGGGTACGATCATCTGTAAAGAACCTATTGAAATGGATGAGTTCTGGCATAGCAAATTTGTTGATAAGGATGATTACAGTTATCTCGGCGATAGCGTAAAGCTTGATGAATATATAAATACGGACTGTTATGAAGAAGAGTCCGCAGAAATGGAGATGTAATAAATGTCAGAAAAGAAAAAGCCAATGAGCCCGATAATAGGAGCTAACGGAAATATTTTCAATTTACTTGGGATTGCTTCAAGGACATTAAAAGAAAACGGTATGGCTGAAGAAGCAAAGGAAATGTATAACCGCGTAACTTCTTCGGATGACTATCTGAAAGCACTCTGTATTATCGGCGAATATATTGAGCCCTGCAGAGAACAGGACTTGCAGGCAGAAACTGAAGATGCCGAAAGCCTATCCCAGCAGTTATAAATACTGCTGTTAATATATATATATTTCAAAAACAGCGACGGCTCGGCAGAAATACTGTCAATCTCGGAGCAATAAAGGAGGAATGAAATATGGATACGTCCTGATAACATTTGAGGGAAGGAGGTCGTATGCAGACACGCAAAAGATACGAAAAAGCAAGTGTTACACTTAATGGAACTGTACCGTCAATGCTGAAAAGAGCAAAAACGGTGCTTTCCTGCAAGCAGTACCGCGAGCTTTGTATCGCCGTCAATGAGGCGGCAGACTATACTACAAAGAAAGGAATGATATCAGCCTGTTTACAGGCAAAGAAGAATAATATTTAAAGCCGCTTGTCGGGAGCAGAAATGTTCCATGCAGGCGGCTTTTTCTGTTTCCGACGCATAAGCGGCGGAAAGGAGGCGTATGAACAGTTTCATGTCATGGGTGGGAGGTAAGAAATCTCTCCGAGACAAGATAATAATACGTTTTCCGCTTAACTATGGGCGGTATATAGAAGTTTTCGGCGGTGCAGGCTGGGTGCTTTTTCATAAAACACCTGAGAAATTTGAGGTCTTCAACGATGCCAACAGCAACCTTGTAAACCTTTATCGCTGTGTACGCAGAAACGCCAGAAAGCTCATATACAAGCTCATGTTTATGATAAATGCACGTGATGATTTTCGCTGTATCGTGCAGCAGCGCAGGAGAGGTCTTTTTACACGATTCCGTGACTATGACAGAGCAGCGAAGTTCTATTACCTTATTCAGTACAGCTACGGTCATAAAACCGACCAATACTGCTGCAAACCTGTTTCCATGTGGAAAAGGTTTCCGCTTATCGAAAGAGCCGCAGAAAGGCTTCAGTCAGTCGCTATCGAGAACAGGGACTTCGAGGAGCTCATAAAACTCTATGACAGACCTGACAGCTTCTTTTACTGCGATCCGCCGTATTACGATACGGAGAGCTTCTATAACGATGTGGATTTCACAAGAGAGGATCACATTTGCCTGAGAAATACACTGCTCGAATGTGAGGGCAAGTTCCTTGTATCATACAATGACTGTCCTGAGATAAGGGAACTGTGGGATATCCCAGGTATATACATCGAGGAAGTTGTAAGACCTAATAATCTTGCGCTCAGATATGAAAGCGGAGCTGAATATCATGAGGTGTTTATCAGCAATTACGATACGTCCGAAAGGCGTGATTTAAACCGTCAGTTGTCATTTCTTGACGATGACGAGGAAGGATACTAATAATGAAAAAGATAATTCACACTATCGGCTTTGTTGAAGATAACGATGATATTGTTATCATGGGTATTATTCATGAAGCCAATACAGCAAATGTCATACGTCTTGTTCTCAGCGAGGAAGATGTAACAGTACAGCAGCTTGAGGGAAGAACGGCTATATCCGAAATCCCTCCCGACCTCATAAGTACCATTTTAAAGGGCGGTGCTTCATGAGCGATGAATACAAGCTGCTCGACAGGAAGAAATGCCTTGCAGATGAGAATAATTACGCTGAGAAGCTCCTCATATTAAGACCAGAGGTTTTAAAAGAGGAGTTCCGACAGCCGTTCTTTCAGTATTTCTATGCACAGAGCGGCTTCGGCTGTTATCCCGATAAGCTGGGCGGTAAGGTATTCGGCAGATTTCTCGCCGACGGAGAAAAAGCACAGTTCCGCCGCAGCGACTTCTTAGGCGCAGCTGATACAGAGCAGCTGCCGCAGTGGGCGCAGAAAAGGCTTGAACAGCTTTCCTCTCCTAAAATGCGCATAAGGGTATTCCAGATAGATGACAGCAATGATGCAGATAAACTCAAGTTTATGAGCCATGAAAATGTTATGAAAAGCGCAGGCGTTGATTCCGATATATATCATCAGGTATACGGCGGAGTTGTCAACTGCTCTGATCTGGAGGGAGTATTCACCCTTTGCAATACGAGCTTTCCTGCAGGATATTATGGGCATTCATTATCAGTAAGCGATGTTGTCGAGATATGCGACGGTGCTGATAAGGGCTTTTATTACTGCGATCCGGTAGGCTTTCAGAAGATAGACTTCGATATATCCAAAGCTGACCGCAGTGATATATTGAATGTCCTCATCGTCGAAAACGGCAAAGAGCCGTATGAAGCTGAGATCCGCGATGAGCTGAAAGCGAAGCAGAGCGTGGTCGGCGGACTTATCGAACCTGTGTATTTCTCAGAAAATGATAATGCTCTTATCTACTGTGACGAGGAGTTCCTTCTCAAGGATATTGCTCCTAACCGAAAGGTAGGAAGTTTAGTCATTCACGGTACATTTATGGTTGTCGGCAATGGAGAAAACGAGTATGGTGAGGGCATAGAGGTTTCGCTTACCGATGAGCAGATAAAGGAATATTCCGAGATGTTCGGATACCCACTGATATATATGACACAGGAAGAACTGGCAGAGGAACAGGCAGAAGAACCCGACGAGGGCATTTCTCAGATTTAGGAGGTGTCAATGAAAGAAGAAGTATTTATACCGTCTCCCCTTGCGGAGCAGCTCGAAAAAGCTGCCGAGGAACAGGGGATGACGGCAGATGAGGTCGCTGAAAATGCGATAAGAAAATTCATAAGGAGTGATATTAATGGCAGATGAGAAAAAAGGTATCACAGTAAAGATAGATGCCGACTTACACGCAGAGATAAAGCAGTTTATTGAACAGAACGGAATGACAATGGCTGATTTCGTTTCACAGGCTCTGTATAATGAACTGCATCCGAAGATACAGCCGCAGGAGGTGAAAAATATGGGTCCCATGAGAACAATGGCATTCCAGATGCCTGAAGAAATGTTCCAGAGATTAAAGGGCTATCTGCACGAGCACAACATGACACAAAAAGAGTTCGTTCTCGGTCTGGTCGAGGCGGAGCTTAACAGGGATCAGGAACTTAAAAATGCTCAGACAGCTGCCGCCGGTGAAACTGTAAGCAATGAAAAGGCAGAGATCATCGGCGAAGAACTTGAAGATATCGAAGAACCAGACGTGGAAGAAGAATTTGATGGCAATGAATTCGAGGACGAAGACTTCGACGAGGATATGGATGATATCGAGGAGCCTGCCGAGGATGAAGAACTCGATGATGACGAATCAGAAGATGAGGATTTCGACGAAGATATGGACGATATCGAAGAAGCTGAGGACGAGGACTTCAGCGAAGAACAGGCTGAACATGAAGAAGTAAGTGCGGCTGAAGCCCCCGATAATGAAGAAGCAGAGGAAGAGATAGAGGACGAGTCTTTTTCAATGGCTATGTAAGTTGTATTCAGCGGCGACTGCGGTCATACGGGTAACAACGAAATGGAAATGGCTGATATGACCGCTGGAACTGCTGTTACATATATACGCAGTGCAAGGCTGACCTTGCCAAAATAAAGGAGGATTGATACGATGAAGAAAAGTATTAAAAGAACGATTGCCTGTGAACTTGCGGCAATTATGGCGTTTATGAATTTTGCGGTTTTAAATTCAAATGCAGCAGGCGACGTAGCCAGTGCCGTATCAGGTACATGGGACTCAGCCAAAGGACAGATAAAGACAGTTGTTGATGACGTGGTGTTTCCTGTTATCGACGTTATACTGGCTATTCTGCTCTTTGTTAAGATCGGACTTGCTTACATGGACTATCGAAATCACGGAAAACTTGAGTGGTCACCAATTGCCATTATTTTTGCCTGCCTGGTATTTACACTGACTGCTCCGCTGTATATCTGGAGTATCGTCAATATATGATGAATACTTGAAGCTGATGGAGGATGCATTGCATCCTCCAATCATTTCAGAGGTGATAATATGCCATACATACCATTTACAGAAGAACAGAAACAGCAGGCAAACAATACAGAATTAGCAGATTTCCTGCAGTTGCGCGGCGAAAAGCTTGAACGCGCAGGACGTGAATACAAGCTCATATATACTGACGGTAGCGGTAAGCACGACAGCATAACCATGTCTGGAAACCGCTGGTTCGACCATAAGGCTCAGACTGGCGGCGGAGCTATAAAGTTCATGCAGTATTTTTATGGTATGAACTTTGTCGATGCTGTACAAAGCCTTCTCGGATATTCGGTAGAGCCGCAGCAGCACAGTCCTCCGCATAAAGTGGAGACAGCAGAAAAAAAACAGGAATTCAAACTCCCCGAAGTCAATAGTGATATGCACAGAGTGTACGCTTACCTCATAAAACAGCGGCATATAGCTCCTGAGATAATCACTCATTTTGCAAAGGCTCATACTCTCTATGAGGATAAAGAGCATCACAATGTTGTGTTCGTAGGATTGGACGAGAAACGCGTTCCGCGACAGGCAAGCAAACGCTCTGCCACAACTTATGGAAACAGCTTCAGAATGACTGTAGGCGGATCTGACACCAGATATAGCTTTGGGCATTTCGGTACTTCAGACAGGCTGTATGTCTTTGAAGCTCCAATAGATATGCTCAGTTTCATAACGCTGTATCCCGATAACTGGCAGGAACACAGCTACATAACGCTGAACGGCGTATATGAGCATCCGCTGATAGGTGCGCTTGAAACCCATGAAAATTTACGTCAGATATACTTCTGTACCGATAATGACGAGGGAGGTATCGATGGTTATGAGCGGCTCAGGGATATTCTCTTGGATAAAGGATATACCGATATACATCGGTGCGCTCCAGAATACAAGGACTGGAACGAGCAGCTCAAGGCTTTAAGCGGCGAGGACGTGCTGCCTGCCGTTCCACACTTCCGAAAAAACAAGTATTATGAGATAGCCGAAAGCCTCAGAGAGCTTACCTTTAACCCTTACGGCTTTATGAATGAACTGCGAAAGGCGTATAGGAACGGCGACATTATTTTTATGACCGAGCTTGCAATAACAGGCTCGGTCTTCTATTTGCAGCAGGCGGCGTATAACAGCGATTTTAAGGGGCTTTGTGCGAAGCTTAGGAAAGAGTACAGGGCGTATACCGATAAGGGCAGAATAGAGCAAAAACGGCGCGATATGAGCAATATTTTCAAGGCAGTGGAGAGCGATTTTCGGCAGACGGCACGCACAAGGGAGCAGTCTGTCCGGACGGCGAAACTGCTGTATCAGCTTGCGGATTCGGCTATACGTGTGGAAATTGAAGAATGCCACATTGCACACGAACAGGAATTGAATGAAGAACAAGAAGCGGAAACAGAAGCGGTTCTGGCTTTCGGCTAAGACAACACCCCCTGTTGCCGAGGACAACAGGCTTTGAATATACCAGTTTATTTTATTATTAATAGCAAAAGAAGAAATACAAGGAGTGATGTATTTGAGTGAAAAGCAGATAGTTATTTTAATACTGCTGTCTGTAGTTTTTATCGGCTTTATTATTTTTGCCAATGTTCTTGATAACAAGAGCATCAACGGGATAAAGTCAAAGAAAGTCGGCGACGGACAGTACGGAACGGCTCGGTGGGCTACAAAGCCTGAGATACGGCAGACATTTTCCTTTCTGCCATTCGAGCCTCAGAAATGGCGCAGAGGTGAAGATCTTCCGAAAGTACAGGGGACTATAGTAGGCTGCCGCGGAATAAATAATACAACCGCACTTGTAGATACAGGCGATGTTCATACGCTGATGATAGGAGCTGCAGGTGTCGGAAAAACTGCCTTTTTTCTTTACCCGAATATTGAGTTCTGCTGCGCAAGCGGAATGTCGTTTATCAACAGTGATACCAAAGGTGACGTTGCCCGAAACTACGGAGAAATAGCTAAGAAATACTATGGCTACAATGTTTCTGTGCTTGATCTGAGAAACCCTACAAGAAGTGATGAAAACAATATCCTGCATCTTGTGAACAAGTACATGGATATATATTTATCCGACAGGACTCAGCTTTCAGCGAAGGCTAAGGCTGAGAAATACGCAAAGATAACTGCGAAAACAATAATTAACATCGGCGGCGGTGACAGTGCAAGCTACGGACAGAACGCTTACTTCTACGATTCCGCTGAAGGCGTGTTGAGCTCGATAATACTGCTTTTAGCAGAATTCGGAGAGAATAATGAAAGACATATAGTTTCAGTTTTTAAGCTGATACAGGAGCTTATTGAAAAGTCCTCGCCGAAGAATTCAAAGGACAAGAATTCCATGTATTTTGCAAAGCTCATGGATAAGCTGCCCAGTGACCATAAAGCAAAATGGCTTGCAGGAGCTGCCCTTAATACAGCGGATCAGGCAATGCTGTCGGTTATGTCAACTGCACTGTCGAGGCTTAATAATTTTCTCGACAGCGAAATGGAACAGCTTCTCTGTTTCGGAACGGCTATCGATGCGGAGAAATTCTGCTCGGAAAAATCTGCGATTTTCATAGTCCTGCCCGAAGAAGATCAGTCGAAATACTTCATGGTATCCCTGCTTGTGCAGCAGCTATACCGTGAGATACTCGTCATCGCTGATGAGAAAGGCGGAACGCTGGATAACCGTGTAATGTTCTATCTCGATGAGATGGGAACTTTCCCGAAGATAGAGGGAATCGAAGCTATGTTTTCTGCAGGTCGAAGCCGAAAAATATCCATAGTTGCGATAATACAGAGTTTCGCACAGCTTGAGCAGAAGTACGGAAAAGAGGGCATGGAGATAATCACGGATAATACGCAGCTCACTGTTTTCGGCGGCTTTGCTCCCAACAGCCAGAGTGCCGAGGTATTATCGAAATCACTTGGTGAACAGACCATTCAAAGCGGCTCAGTATCACTGGGGAAGGAACATTCCCAGTCCCTGCAGATGATAGGCAGAGCGCTTATGACGGTAGACGAGCTTAAATCAATGCCGAAAGGTCAGTTCATCGTTATGAAAACCGGAACGCATCCTATGATATCTCCGCTGAAGCTGTATTTCAAGTGGGGGATAAGCTTTGAAGAACCGTTCCTGTTACCTGATAAGGGAGCAAGAACGGTGACATATATGTCCCGTGATGAGCTTTTCAGGGCTGTAGAACGGAAATATCCGCAGAAAAAGAAAGAGTCTCCTGTCGAGAATTATGAGTTTCCCGATGTGCAGGAGACAAAACCAAAAGTAAAGACAAAAAAGGTCGGTGATAATGATGATAGTGCCTGAGAAAATATATAAGCTGCAGCTTTCTTCAACGGAGATAAACGTGTATCAATACTTATGCAGCAGAGCCAATAAGCAGGGAGAGTGCTTTCCATCGCAGACTACTATTGCCAAAGCTGTGAATATGCACAGGTCAACTGTGAATCAGGCAATTAAGCGATTGGAGGGAAAGAAGCTGCTTATCATTGAGCAGCGCAAGCGTGATAACGGAGGTACTTCCTCAAATCTATACAGGATCGAGGTGATATAGCTTGTTTGACTGGGTAGAAGATGTGATAGACTGGATAAGCGGCGGCGTTTCTTCTGCATGGGATAATACGGTTGGAACACTGACGAGTGAAGCAGCAAGAAGTATTTTCGATGCAATGTTCAACTGGATATTCATGACCGTATATGACGCTATTGCAGATATATTCACATGGATAAATGAAAGTTCTGCCGACTTGTTTGATCTTGCATGGATAAACTCCTTTATATCACTGTTCCATAACATAGGGTGGATACTATTTGCCTGCGGTTTTGTAGTTGCAGTATTCGATACTGCTATTGGCTGTGAAAACGGACGTGCAGATATAAAGGGAACGTGTCTCAATGTACTTAAAGGCTTCTTTGCGGCAAGTCTGATAACCGTCGTACCTCAGCGGCTATATTCATTTTGTGTATCACTGCAGAATACATTTGCCAAAGACCTTGTTGGAGCGCTTATACAGAACAGAAGCGTTTCACTTACTGATGAGGGACTTGAAGTTATCAGCGCATTAAAGGCAGATACTTCACTTACAAGTCTGTTTTTTATTATCCTTTTCGGATACTGTGTAATAAAGATCGTGTTTGCAAATATCAAGCGCGGCGGAATTCTTTTGTGCCAGATAGCAGTCGGTTCGCTGTATATGTTTTCAGTACCGAGAGGATACATGGACGGCTTCACTGGTTGGTGCAAGCAGGTGATCGCCACCTGTCTCACAGCCTTTTTACAGACTACGATACTGTATTTAGGTCTGCTGACATACTCAGAACATCCTATAATAGCAGCAGGTATCTGTTTGTCTGCAAATGAAGTTCCGAGAATAGCTCAAATGTTCGGACTTGATACAAGCGTAAGAGTAAATATGATGAGTATAAGCAGTACTGTTTCTATGGGTTCAAGAATGATAAGGGCTATCGGCAGAAGATGACATTTTTCCCTTGACACAGAAATACCCAGATGATATAATGGGTATATATTTTAGAGAGGACGGTGCAGATATGCCGAGAAAAACAAAAGAACCCACCAAAACAGTACCAACACTCAGAACCATAGTTCAGGCAAATGGCAGAGAGATCGATGTGACCAACATTGCAGCAGATGCTTTAAAGGCTTACAAGTCCGTTCACAAAAGAAAGGTCGTCAGTGATTTCGTGATATATGTAAAGCCTGAAGAAAACGCAGCTTATTTCACCATAAACGGTGAAGGCTCTGACGATTATAAGATAAACCTTTAATGCGAATGCGCAGTCGTACATGAGTACGGCTGTTTTTTTATGGAGGAAATACAATTGAAAACATACATCTATCCCGAAAATCTCAGGGCAACAGTTAAGCTGTGGTTCTGGAATGTTCGGGATTTTATTATTATCTGTGCAGGCGTTATCGTTTCGGTAATGCTATTCGCAAAGCTGTGGACTCCGCTGCCTATGGCTGTTACAGCCTGTTATGCGTTCATAACATTAAGGGCTGAGGACACTTGCATACTTGACTATATATCAAACGCCGTAAAGTTCTTCTGCACCACTCAGCAGGAATTTCACTGGCAGATAGGAGAAGATAATGGCAGAAAAGAAAAATAAGAACAGCCTGCAAAGCCTCATAGGTTTTCAGACCTTTACAAAATATGGCGTTAAGACTGAAAAGAGTGAATTCATCTTTTATCATGTCGAGCCTACTAATATATCGGTACTTCCGCCCGAAGTTATCGCAAATAAGATGCATGACCTTGCAATGGTACTCAGCGTAGTTCCGGAGCTTGAGATAATGGCTCTTGACAGCTGTGAATGCTTTGACGATAACAAGGCTTACGTCAGAAAAAGACTTGCAATTGAAAGGAATCAGGCTGTACGGGATCTTCTTGAAGCAGACCTTGAATTTCTCAATGAAATTCAGGTGGGAATGTCCTCAGCGCGAGAATTTATGTTTATATATCGTTTCCGCAAGGAAAAGGAAGAACAGGTTTTCAGTCTCATAAACCGTATAAGCAAAGCGATCTCAGATCACGGCTTTGTGACTCACAGACTTGAAAAGCCTGAGATAAAGAGGATGCTCGGACTATACTTTGGAACAAGCATTATAGCGGATGAGATATCCGATATCGAGGGTGAGGAATATTTAAAGGAGAATGCAGATGAGAATAATTAAGAACATATTCAAAAAAATATTCAGGCGAAGAAAACAGCTGACTCCTGAGCAGCGTGAAGTCATTGCAACAAAGGACTTCTTTGACAGAATGCTTCCCGGAACGGTAAAGTTCTATAGTGATCACTACATCTGCGGCAACTATTACAAGAGCGTATGGGCTATAACAGAGTATCCGCCAAATACTGAAGAAAATGCTTTGCTTGCCCACCTTGCAGACAGAAGCGGAGTATCACTCAGGATATATAACAGGCTGGTATCAGCCCTTGAACAGAAAAAGATAATGCAGCAGGCAGCCCGTAAGAATCACATGATGTCTGGAACTAACGATATCAATGAGAGTGTTAAGGCTGAGGAAAACATGAATGATATCGTCAATCTGATCGCGGAGCTTAAACGGGACAGAGAGACACTTCTGCATACAGCTGTTTTTATTGAGCTCAAGGCAGATACAGAGGATAAGCTGAAAGAACTCCAGGCGGATATCCAGATGGAGCTTACGCGTTCAAAGATATCATTTGATAAACTGCTTCTAAGACAGAAAGAAGGCTTTATTGCAATACTTCCTGCAGGCAGCAATGTACTTGGAACTCAGTGCGAACGTGTATTGCCGTCAAGCTCGGCGGCAAATCTTTATCCGCTGAACTACAGTGGTAAGACTGATCCCAACGGCTTTTATTTAGGCAGGGATAAATACGGATCTAATATTCTTGTAGACTTCGACAAGCGAACTGATGATAAGACCAACAGCAATATCCTTATTCTCGGCAACAGCGGACAGGGAAAGAGCTACTTAATGAAGCTGCTCATATGTAATATGCGTGAATCAGGCAAGAGCGTCATATGCCTCGATCCCGAAAGTGAATATGAGGACTTATGCAATAACCTCGGCGGCACATACATAGACATGATGTCGGGAGAATATATGATAAATCCTCTTGAACCCAAGTCCTTCGGCGAAGCTGACAGGAGCGCGGATGCTCCCGATACCTTTCGTAAGATAACAAGGCTTAGTCAGCATATATCATATCTCAAGGACTTTTTCAGAGCGTACAAGGATTTCTCCGACAGCGAAATAGATACTCTTGAAATAATGCTCATAAAGCTGTATAATCGCTTCGGCATAGATGATAACACAGATTATTCCAAGCTGACAGCTGCCGACTACCCGACAATGGCTGACCTCTATGAGTTGACGGAAATGGAATACAAGGCTTATGACAGAGGAAAAAAGAACCTCTATACCGAGGATACGCTACAGAATATCTGCCTCGGTATTTACAGTATGTGCAAGGGAGCTGAAGCTCAGTACTTCTGCGGTCATACCAACATAAAGGACGGAGAATTCCTCTGCTTCGGTGTAAAGGGTATTATGGATACCAACAGGCAGTTAAAGGGAACGCTCCTTTTTAACATTCTCAGCTACATGAGTTCACAGCTTCTCGGCAAGGGAAATACAGTCGCTGCCATAGACGAGCTTTACCTCTTCCTTTCCAATATGACTGCTATAGAATATATCAGAAACGGTATGAAGCGAGTGCGAAAGAAGGAATCCGCATTTATACTTGCTTCGCAGAATATAGAGGACTTCCTTATTCCTGAAGTCAAGGAGTTCACTAAGCCGCTGTTCAGTATCCCTACGCATTCATTCTACTTCAATGTCGGTAACTGTTCAGCTGTCGATTTTATGGACACGGTGCAGCTTCTTAAACCAGAATACGACCTTATCGCCCATCCTGAGCGCGGAACCTGTCTCTATCGCTGCGGTAATGAGCGATATCTGCTACAGGTCCATGCTCCTGCGTACAAAGAGGCTTTATTCGGAAAGGCAGGAGGAAGATAAATTAACCACCTTAACATATTCTGATCAATAAAATCGATAAGGTCAGACACGTATTGAATTGTTTCCTTTCTACTTGACTTTTCACTGAATTTATGATAAAATATAAGCCCTACTTTGTATTGCGAAAGGAATACAACATGAAAGAATTAGAAATATTTTATCGCTTTGAACGTATTGAACGGCATAAAGGTTTTTATAATCATGACAAGAATTATAAAGCATTATCTGATATTAATTACATAGATTTTTTTCCACCATTAGAAGATGATGAATTCCCATTAGATTCCGCTTTTTGGCTATTGTATGGTTCTTGCAATCACTTTGCATTATCATTAAAAAAAGTATTGAACTATACGCCTTACATTATAGAAAATAAAAACCAATCAGGATTTCATGTTTTTTGCCAAGTTTATAAAGGTGGAAAGCAGTATTATGTAGACGCAAGAGGTGTAACTTCGTGTTTTGACGAGTTTATGGAAATAGCTAATGATTTTGTTAATGGTGAATTTATTATCAGACCTGTTACGGAAGATGATATTTTAGAATGGGAAAAAGGTTTTGATTATAATGACGAAGCATATATGTTTTCAGAAGCTATAATCGAAAAATACAAATCTTATTATACGATTTGATAACACGTCGCTTTATTTTAGTGTATGCAGGCTGTGAATGAATTTTTGCTACATATAAAAAGCTATTATAAGTGTTAATTTACAAATATGATAGTGGTACAATAGTAATAATAATTCATGTGGAGGGACAAATATGAGTGATAATCCTGTACTTGACAGGGAAACATACAGAAAGATAAAAAAGATGAGCCGTGAGGAAATGCATAACTTCCTTATGCGCTACGCTGACGGTCTTTTGGCAGATGAGGATAACAAAACTATCGACCTTCCTGCTCTGGAGGACGATCTGAGGCAGGTAAAAGGAATAGGCACAAAACGCCTTGAAGAGATAATGACAATAATCGAAAAACATCTGGATATCTGAGAAGGAGTCGCTTATGCGGCTCCTTTTTTTGAAAGGAGAAGAAATGATAAAATTAGCATTAGCGCTCATTAAAAGGCTGATCATCGGTGTTGCCACCGATAAAAACAAACGCAGCAAATTCCTGACTCTGGTAGGAAGTATAGTGGTCGGTATATTGCTGCTTTTGTTTGCGCCTTTGGCTGTATTTATTTCAATGGGTGAAATGGAGTCGCCGTCTGTCGATGTTCAATTCGACGAGGCGGCATTTTTGTCGCAGCTTTCACCAGAACAGCAGGCGGACATTTCGGCAATTGAAGCTGATGGACGTGCAATAGCGGATGCGATGGCGGCAAGAGGTTTACAAGAGCAGACTATAAAGGCGCAACTCATATATATGTCATACTTTGACGGCAACAGGATCAGTGATTTCGCAGGCTATGCCGAACATTTTTATCGGGACGATGAGCAGCTTATCCAGAGTCTGAATTATGACTATAGCCTGGATATTGATTATAACGAGTTCAAAAACACGTATCTCTTTGTGATGAATTCTACTATCAACGAGTATATGTTCACAGACAGATACACAAAGAATTCCGCCGACCTCGCTGCATGGTGCAGAAATGCAGTAACCTCGGAATGGGGATTTGATGATTACTGTATAGGTGAAAGAATAGGTGAAAATAACCTGCGATGCACAAGTAATATTGGCCTTATTACAGGATATCTGCGTTACAATGCAGATAGCAGGAGCTTTACCGATGACGTAATTTGTTTGTATTATACCGAACAGGGAAGCATAGATACAATGCCCGATGCACAAGGTGTAGGCGTATTTAATGGTGATGACTTCGGAGTATATATAGGCGGAGGGCAGGCTGTTTTCTCTTCTGCTATTGGCGGCTGCGTTCAGCAGCAGGCTCTTGAATACCGTAACTGGACATCATGGTGTACCTTCGATGCGGTCAGATATCCACAGGAGGTATGGGACAGGGTAAATGAGCTTCACAGAGAAGAAAATGAGGGAGAGTGATATTTTGAGAGTTAAGATACGGAACAGATATGATGATAAGCACAGCATAAATGTGAATTTGCCTGCAGAGCCTTTGGAGCTTTATGATATGCTTGACAGGATCGGTTCGGACAATAAATACTGCAACGTGTATATAAACATCGATGATGAACGTATACCCGAAGAAATGTGCGTGGGTGGCTTCTATGATGATTTGTTCAAGCTGAACTTTCTTGCACAGCGGCTTGAGCAAATGTCCCATGCCTATACCGCAGGATTTACTGCTGTTCTTATGGCTCATGAGGACTACAACCTCGATGACCTGATACTTGTGACATACGGACAGGACGCATACCCGATATATCCCTGCAGTGACTACGCAGAGCTTGGCGAAATAGTTATCGACAACGATATGATACCCGAAGTTGAAAATTGTCCCGACGAGCTTGTGGAATATCTTGATAAGGAAAGCATCGGCAGGCTTGCTGCGGAGCAGTTCAGAGGTACATTTGTTGGAGGTTACTACTGTGAAGTTGCCGACTATGAACCGCCTGACATGAAGATAACTATTGATAAGCCGCTTCGGAATGAGTTTCAGATATTGATCGGTGAAACTGAAAAGACGGCTCAATGGTATACTCTGCCTTACAACGGCGACTATACCGAGGAACAAATTTACGAATTGAGGTCTCCGCTGCCTTACATAGATCACGTTGAAAATATCTCAAAGCTGAATGAGCTTGCTGAAAAGGTCGCAGCACTCGATAACGCCGACCTTGTAAAGCTGAAAGCAGTAATGGAACTTGGAGAGATTGAGAATGAAGAAGGTGCAATAGAAGTTATTGACAGCCTTTCAGAATTTGAATTTGATTCTCTGCCGCGTGACGAGAATTCCTACGGCAAGAAATATCTTCAAAAGCTACTGCCGCAGGAATTTGATATAGAAGTGCTTCAAGCCTCAAACCTTGCCGACATCGGCAACCATATACTTGAAGCTAAAGGCGGCATGGTAACTTCATACGGAATAATATCTGGACAAGGACAGGAGCTTTATGCTCCTCTCTGTCAGGAACAGGAGCAGAACGAGGACGAAGAAATGGAGGTGAGTCTTACATGAGAGACAGGATCATTTTATCAATGAGCGATGAAAAATTATCGGCGCTGGAGATGTATCTGGCACAGCGGAACACCACGCTGACGAGTGAGATCGATAAATACACAGAGCAGCTTTACAGCAAGAACGTACCTCAGAATGTCCGTGAGTACATAGAGATGACCTCGGACAGCAAGCCCATACGGAAGTCCAAACCAACGAAAAATCCCGAGGGCAGACCGCCTTCGGAGCAGTGAGGAAAGTGTTGCAAGATAAAGCCGCGTGGTCGCGGCGGTCACAGCGGACGGCGAAGCCGACCGCATATTGAGCAAAAACAGGATTTGCATTTCGGGGTTGTAATTACGGCAAAATGATAATTTCGGGGTTGCAGCTTCGCAAAAGGCTGTTTATTGGTAAAAACTTAGGAGTCGGAGGCATAAAAATGGCATTTGACAACAAAATAAAATTTCCGCTGTGGGTATATCCACATACGATAGAAAATGTGCGTACTCATTACAAACACGACAACTGCAAGTCGCAGAGTGAGTTCATAGAGAAAGCGATCTCGTTCTATATTGGTTACCTTGATGAAGAAAAATCTGTAAACTACATATCGCCGCTTATAACTGAAACGGTGAAAGCAACTATCGCAGGAACGGAACAAAGGTTATCACGTTTGATGTTTAAAGTCGCGGTAGAGCTTGGAAAAATTTCTAATATGCTTGCAGCAGTAAATGATATTGATGATGAAACCTTGAGACAGCTGCAGTCGATGTGCGTGAACGAGGTGCGACGTATAAACGGTATAATCAGTTACGAAGATGCAGTTGAGTTCCAGAAGGAGTAAGCATTGCCGAGGTTAGTTGTGGTGAGCCGCTATCTCAAAAGCGGCAGCAATAAGAATCTTTCTAACTACGTTAAGTACATCGCTACCCGCGAGGGAGCAGCAACAGTAAAAGAGAATAACGGAACAGCTCCTGCTACAAAAAAACAGCAGGAGCTTATTTCTTCTTTACTGAAGGATTTTTCTTACAGCAAAAGCAGTTTCTCTTATGAGGAATACAAAAACAGTCCTACGCAGAAAAATGCTTCAAAGTTTATCGAGGAAACCATTGAGCATAACGCTGACATAGTCGCAAACAAGAAAAACTATATGGGTTATCTTGCAAATCGTCCCGGCGTTGTTAAGTTCGGATCGCACGGATTATTTTCACAGACCGACGAACCGATATCGCTTCAGAATGTCGCAAAGGAAGTTTCTGAGCACAAAGGGAATGTATGGACACACGTTGTATCTCTCCGCAGAGACGATGCTCAGAAAATGGGTTACGATAATCTTAACGCGTGGAGAGAACTCATAAAGCGGCAGATACCGAACATAGCGAAGCATTCAAAAATTGATATGAAAAATCTGAAATGGTATGCTGCCTTTCATGACAAAGAAACAAATCCCCACGTTCATATAGTCGTGTACTCGACCAATGAACGTGAGGGATTTCTTACAAAGCAGGGCTGCGATAAGATACGCAGCGGCTTTATGAATGATATTTACGCAGACGAGCTGAAGCATCTCTATCAACAGCAGACCGATACACGTGACCTTCTGAAAGCTGAGAGTGCTAAGCTCATGAAACAGCTTTCGAGTGATATTGCTGACGGTAATCACATTGATACAGAAATAGTTGAACTTATGCGGAAGCTCCACGAACAGCTTCGAAACACAAAAGGCAAAAAGGTTTACGGCTACTTGAATAAGGATACCAAGCAGACTGTTGACGAGATATTTCTCAGACTTTCACAGAATGAGTCTATACATAAAATGTACAAGCTATGGTGTGATATGGAGCAGAGTAAGCATGACTTTTATTCCTCAGCAAAGGTGGATTTCCCTGCAATGGTCGATAACGAGCATTTCAAGTCTGTGAAAAATATGATAATACGTTCTGCAGCGGAGGTATTTCCCGTTACCGAGAGTATATTAACTGCCGAGGATACGCCCGATAGTATATCTACGGAAAGCGATAATACCGAAGCCGTAACCCCTACAGCAGCTCCGCCTGTTGTCAGCAATGATAACAGCGCATTTGCTTGTGCGGCGTTGGGATTGATAGCAAATATCAGCCGCATTATATATGATGATTTTGATCGAGAGCAGCGTAAACTCAGCTCAAAGGTCGATAAGAAGCTTAGAAAAGCTATTGACAGAAAGAAACAGGATATGGGGATTAAGTCAGACAAATTATCATATTTATGAAAAATACCGATATCGATAATATCGATATCGGTATTATAACTGGCAACCTATATTGTAACTATATAAAGTTAACCATATAGCTTTTCATATTCGTTTATTGCGAAACTGTCTGTCATGCCAGCGATATAGTCACATATTATACGCATAATGAGTATATCTCTACGCTTGTCAATACCTTTTCCGTCGTTATTGCTGCGGATTCTGGAAACAGCATCTTCTATAACATCTCTTAATTCATCGCTTTCAATATTGAAGAAATCTTGAGTGCTGTCTATGATAGTATGTTCCTTAAATTCAAAATTATCATCTTTGAGGATTTTGTAGAGGTTTTTTAAAGCCGAATCAGGTAATTGTTGTGGATTTGTATTATAGGCTTCGAAGAGGTTTTTTATTATGTATTTTCCCTTTGAATCACTTCTCTGTACATCAAAAGTGTTAATAACAGCTTTTGAGATTGTTCTCTGAAAATCCCTGATCATACCAGTATTTTTAGTCGTATTATCTGCATATACATCATAACCAATTGCGGACACAATTTCAGGATCTTTATAGCATTTTTTGAATACTTCTTTTGTAGCTTCAGAATAAATTACCATTTTTTCTTCTTCTGGAGTTTCTGTTTTTAATTCTTTAGATTTATATTTTTCAATCAAGTTGTAAAGATTTTCATGTGTGGCTTTTAAAAGAGTGGTTACAAGAGTATTTACAATTATCTTTGAAGTTTTTGCAATAAGGTGTTCTCTTGGAATCCAGCTTTTCTTTTCCAAATCCTCAATTGTTTTTTTATCATCATCGGTCATTAAGCCAGACAATTTTTTGAGTATAGCAATAATCTTTTCATTTGTTACGGCTTTCCTTCGTATTGCGTCTTCTAAATCGTGATGCATTTGCGCTATTTCATCAGCTTCAGCAACAACAAGAGCTTCAAATGACCATGCTGGAACATCTAACTCTTTATTACAATAAGATAAATATCTATTATAAAAATAAGGGACAAGGTTTTCTGTACTGACTTTCCCTTTTTTATACGTCATTGATGAATGATGCATAATTCCCCATAATGTATAATTTGTTAAATCAAGTCCATAAAGATTTCGACGAGACTCCAAATCCTCGACAAGGCACCTAACGCTCTGAAGATTATGTTTAAATCCGTAAAGAGGCTGATATGTATTGATTTCTTGTTCCGTTTCTAATGTATATATTGTTGTTTTTTTGGGTGCGTTATAATTGTCTTCTCTTTTAGGAGACATTATTTCATGAAGCATTTGCTCACCGGCATGACCGAATGGAGTATGTCCAATATCATGCCCTAATGCTATTGCTTCTGTTAAATTACAATTGAGATTGAGAGCTTGAGATATTGTTCTTGCTATTTGGGATACTTCTAATGTATGTGTTAATCTCGTACGCTGATGATCGCCTGTACTTGGTGCATAAACTTGCGTCTTTCCTGATAGGCGTAGAAACGATTTGCAATATAAAATTCGGTCACGATCAGACATAAAAATATCTCTGTAACTATTTGGAACAACATTGTGTTCTTGTGTCGGACGTCCTGCCAAAGCATGGCATCTTCGTGCTGATTTAGGATCTGCCGATAATACTGATAAGTATTTACATTTGTTTTGATCAATACACATTATTAAAACACCTCATCTTTCACATATCGTAAAGGGGGGCTTCTTTATATTTATATTATATCATTCTAAAAATAGTTTGTCCACAAATCAGGCACGAAATCGGTTTTTTAGGCACGAAAATAATAATAATCAGATAATGGAAACTTATATGGGCATTGTTGACATTAAATGATATAATGTTTCTGAAATTGGATATTTTATGTCCGATTTCAGAACATAAATGTATATTAAGGCAAAAAATGATAGATTTTTGAGTGTAAATGATTTTTCCTATTTAACTTTTCCATCGATGATCTCGATAACTCTTGAACATTGCTCAGCGATACTTAGGTCATGAGTTACAATTATAATTGTTTTACCTTTTGCATTCAGTTCGTGAAGTACATTCATTATATCTGAAGCTGAGGCTGAATCAAGAGCCCCAGTTGGTTCGTCACATAATATTACTTCAGGGTTATTTATTATAGCCCTTGCAATAGCTACGCGTTGTTGTTGTCCACCAGAAAGCTGTGACGGATAATGTGACAGCCTATTACTGATACCCAAACTATCCGTTAAATGCTTCAAATCAATTTTTGATGCTTTATTGCCTGATATCATAACAGGGAGAAGAATATTCTCCTTTGCTGATAATTCAGGAATAAGCTTAAAAAACTGAAATACAAATCCTATTTTTGAGTTTCTGATTCTTGCTAATTCATGATCGGTGCATTTTATTACATCTTTATCATTATATAAGACTTTACCGCTGATTGAAGTATCTAAAAGACCAAGAATATTGAGTAAAGTGGATTTTCCACTTCCAGAAGCTCCAATGATACCAACCATTTCACCTTTTTGGAAACTTATTGATATATCATCCAACGCTTTAATGCTGTTTTCACCTTCACCATAGGTTTTTGATAAATTCTCAGTTCGAAGTATAGTACACATAATCTTTCACTCCCTTTCCTTTTCTTCAAGATCTGAACAAATATTGTTGTTGAAAGTGCTTTTTGATGCAACATAAGCAGAAGCTAATGATATTATTATCATAATGATGCTAATAAATGCACAAAACGGAATAGCGGGTGCGTTATGAATCTCATAATCAAGGAAATATCTATTTTGTAATTCGGTAACAGCAGCATTATTATCTGCACCGATATACCCATATTTATCAATAAGTTTAACTGCTTCAGCATATTTCTCTTTTATTAAATGTATAAGATAAAAAATAGTTAAACCACTTATGGTACAAGCTATCAAAGTGTTTTTCAAATTATTTCTTATAAACATTAGACAAGATTCTTTATGAGTAACACCAAGGGCTCGTAAAAGAGAGACCTTTTTATGGTTTATTTGTATTTTTAATGATATAAGGCTATAATAACCTATTATCATCATCATAAAGAGCATGATCATTATGATAACTACACTAAGGTACTGTTCAATACGACTTCTGTTAAAATCCTTCGTGCATTCATTTATATTTTTTATTCTTACGTGCATCGAAGGAGTTAGCAGACTTCTTAGTTCATTTGTTATTTTGTCAACATAACGGCTGTCAGTTGATTTAATATAAATGAAATCATAATTATTATTATATGTCTCGATCTCAAATTCAGGGGTGCATATAAGACTTATCCCATAATAATCGTTATATAGAAAAGTATTGCTCAATATGTCGTTTTCTGAGAGTGAACTGGGTAATAAGACTATTGCTTCGACCTTGACAGTATACTTGCGTTTTTCAAGTACATTCTGATTCCAACCATCAGAGTTGAAAGCAATCATGGAGATTTCGTCACCAATACCGTAAGGGATAAAACTGCTATTGTATTGGGGGAGTACCAATGTCACACCATTGCTATATGTTCCTATTTTTCCATCTACAATATATTCAGAAAGACGTTCCACAGCAGGTTCGTTGCAAAAGACCATGGGAAGTTGGTAATATGAATCAATTTGTGTATCATAAATATTACGCTGATTTTCATCAAACTGTATTTTGAGTTTATCAATTAGTTTGGGAACATTGTCATTACCATCTGAATAAACTATATTTCCTGCATAATTCACTCCATAAGCATATATTGCGCCTATATTATCATTTGTTTCCATTGCACGAAGAGTATCTTTCGGTATACCATTATTTGATGCCCCAACGGGTCCGATTGTCTTTTCACCATATTCAGAATAAATGCATACGTCAATATTCTCTTTTTTCATATTTATTTGTCCGTATTGATAATAGGAATCACCATTTAATTCAGGACGAGTCAGATATGGATTTGCATTTCCTTTTCCATTTAAAGTATAAAAAGAATAGAATAGTGTTAAAGTGATAATTATCAAGGTGAATGAAATAATCTGCACTGTATTTGTAAATATATCGCCAGATATGATCCTTTTTATTTTTCTGAATGAACGACATTTTCTATTGTTGCGCCTGTTTTTTCGGTCGATAAGGAACGCGTTTACAATAAAAATAATATATCCAAGAATGAAAGTTAATATAGAGCTTATAAATGCAGTGCTAAAGGGCTCAATAGTAACCTGTTTTACTGCCCATTCTGCATTAAGTGCCTGTAATGCAGAAAGATGCCATATGTTTTTTTGTAAAAACAAAACAAACTCATAAAAACTATAACCTATGATTATACCAAAAATGAATCCAGTTAAATATAATATTATACATTCAGATATTATCAGACGAATTAATTTCAGGTTTGAATATCCCAAAGTTTTTATCAGTTTAAGTGACTTTATTCTTTCTGATATAATCGAATATAATACACCAAACAACGAAATAGCCGAAATAATAACAGCAATTATACAGAAGTATCTGATAAGAGCTGTGGTATCGGAATAATACACCTTCTCATACATTTTGTTTCCAGCTTGATAATCCATAATGCCACTTGTAGCTGCAGCTAAACCGTTGCTGCCAACGGCATAAGTTTTGAAGTCTTTTTCACATTTTAATCGGTATTTATATTCAAGATCTTTAGCCTCTTGCGTTTCGAAGTCCGATAACGTATGTGTTATTAATGTAAAATTATATGCAGGTGGGGTGGTGATCAAGTCGTCAGAGCTTAAAAATATCATCGGCATAGGCACAGGAATCAATTGTTTGTCCCACCATTGACAAGCTTCAATTAAATCGCGGGTATTGTAGTTTTTGATTATACCGACTATTTTCAGTTTTCTTACACCGATATTATTACCATTTAGGTCGTTATCGGATAATTCGATTTCTGTCCCTAACAGTTCCTTGATATCCTTGTTTGGAAACATTTCGAGCAGCGCATAATCATATATTGCTGCTTCTCCGCTTTTTTCAGGAAGTCTGCCATATGAAAGCTCAAGATAATCAAGAGCTTCTGCAAGTTTATTTTCATAGCAACCATATGTAAAGCTTATATTTTGAACACCGAGTTTTCCGTATATAAAAACTCGTGCTATTTTATCAGTTTCAGGATAGTTGGCAGCTATTTCATAATCTTCATCTGAAAAATTCTTGAAAATAAAATTACAGGCATTATGCATATGTTTAATATTATCGTATTTTCTTCTGCATTCTGTAATTTCAAACAAATTTGCAACAACAATAATTGCTGTAAGAATAACTATCGAGAGTAGAAGCTTAAAAAGTTGTTTTTTATTGTGTGTCCAATATTTTGCGATAAGGAAAAAATCAGTTTTCATATATCCTCCCATCACTTTAAGGGATTAATTTGTAGAAGACAAATTAATCCCTTAAAAATGATATAATGAAAATAATTTTGTTTAGTCTTAACTTAAAGTAAAACCGCCAGTTGCGTGATTATAACCATATGGCTCAACAGTTATAAAATATGTTACCCCTTGTGTTAAAGATATAGAAGAAGTAATTGGATAATTACCAGGACCAGGAATAACTCTGTCGTTTTCAACTGGGCCATAATAACTCCATGTGTGAAATTTTACTAAAGCTTGTCCCGTTGTACAAATAGCGCCAGACATTGTAACGGTTGAACTTGAAGCGACATACGATCCTAAATTAGTGCTTGAGTAAACATCAAAAGGGAAGTTTTGCGAAGTAATTGTCCTATCAATGTTTTCATAATATAAAGGATAATCATATTCAGATAAAGCGGCATTAGAAATATATCCTGTTGTTGCAACCGAAAGGGTAGCTATTGCTATAACAGAAGCGATAGCCTTTTTAAAAGTTCTTTTCATAAAATGACCTCCTTATTATTTTAGATAAACATAATTAATTTATTATTCGGCATAAGAGATAGCCGGCGTAAGTCTTAATGCCTATAATTACTTTTTGAGAAATTCAGGCTTTTTAGGAGCCTTTGGCTGATACATTCCAATAACGGAAGCAGCATTGTAGTTAATATTAGCCATTGTCTCTGCAACACGCTTTATAACCTTAGCTGCTGTCTTATTAGCTTTTTTCATTACTGTTCCCCCTTTCGCATTTTTTGAACTGTTGCAACAATAACCAAAATTGATATTAACATCAAAGCATATAAAAAGATTACTCCGATGTTGTATGATAATACTTTTAATGTCACTCCTACCATGGAATAGAGTAATCCAAGTATTATAGCCAGATAATTGCTGTTTTGTAAAAATCTTCTACCCTTCTTTTGAATATAATATACAACATGAAATTTCAATAGTCAAGCAATGTGGCACGAAATCGTTTTTTTAGGCACGAAAAATATTAAAATCATATCTTTGAGAATATTAAGCTGTTTATTTTTGAAATAATAATCATATTCTCTAAAATGCGAGAATTGCTATCCGGATACAGAGAGTTTTATTTGGTTAATCAGTAAAATACTACATTTATTATAACTATCAAGGCTTATTTTACATATTTTGATATAATAATACAAATAAATGTAGGGAAGTGATCTGATGAAAAAAGACTCGGAATCATTAAGCCATAACTGTGGCTACAAGTTATCTGACTTGAGAAAAACACACAAATTGACGCAGGCTCAATTAGCCGAGAAGTTAAATATAAGTAAAAGTACTTTAGGTCATTACGAACAAGGTTTATCAGTTCCACCGCCACAGCTTCTTTTAATCTTTTCTGATTTTTTCAATGTTCCTGTCGATTATCTTCTTGGAAAATGTGCTTGTGCAAAAGAATATTCTCGTCTATCCGATAAATTCTGTGATAATGTTACTTTTGGAGAAGTGGTTAATTATCTTGATGAATTGCGGCTTAAGGATCGTCAATGTTTTCTCCATTTTTTGAAAACAACAATACGTGCTAATGAAAAATAGGGAGTACCATTTTAGGTACTCCCTATTTACATATTAATATTCAATATTACGGAACAACAAAATTCATTATCTTTTTCATAAAAATCACATCTGCCGTTATATTTCTCTGCGATATCCCTAATAATACCAGTACCTAAGCCGCTGATCTCTTTATTTTTCTTTGTGGACAACAAGTGAGGATTGTTTTTCAAAACAGATTCTTCTATTGTATTCCGAACCAGAAATGTGTACGTTCCAACATCTTCTGAAATATTGACCGTTATTCTTTTATCATCAGAATTCACCATCGAAGTGGCTGTAATAGCGTTGTCAAGCATATTTGATAACAATCTACACAGATCCATATCATCAATTCCAGAAAATGAATCGATTGTCATACAAGTTGCAATTATATCAAAGGACTTAGCGATAGTTAATTTGGCATTTATAATTGAGTTTACAAATACGTTATCGGTATTAACGAAAATGATTCTATTGTCAGCAATATCAGTCATTTTCTTTATATGATCTTTGGCTTTAGCAACTTCTCCTTTTGATAAAAAATCATTAAGAACTTGGTACATAGCTTTACTATCGTGCCGCATTTTTTGAATAAGAGAATATTCAGTATTGGCGTTTTCGATGTATTGTTCATTATATGCAATCTGAATTTTGAGTTTTTCGTTTTCAATTTTAGCAGCATTCTTTTTACCAAGATCAATTACAAAATAAAAAATGACTATATTAATTACTATCAATGCCAATATGGTTAGAAAAATATATGTCCGGCTTTTTAAGGATATATCATCAAGTGAAATTTGAACTAAAAGCAAACCTACAACTATGCTAAAAATAAGAGTTACAGAAATCAGCAACCACTCACTTACTGAAATATGATGAGTAGTTTCCTTGTTTTTGTTAAAAATCTTCAGTGATAAAACCGAAGTATATAATATCAATAGCTGTGTTACACCAACAGAAATAATTCTTTGCAGATTATGTTGAGTTATAATTTCATAGAGAGGCTTTCCTAATAAACTTGAAGAAAGAGTAGACATCATTGCAGAAATTACTATAACAATCAAGATAGAAAAAGCTGATGCAAATATTTTGTCTACACATCGTCCATTTAAACATAGAAATGAAAATAATAAAATTAGTGATAAATACAAAAAAATAAAAATGTGTTCAAATATAGTAATATAATTCATTAAAGATATAAGAATTGCCAAAGCAACTGAAAAAACAGCTCCATGATTCTTTATAAATCCGCCTGTTGTTTTACCTCCCAAAAATTTATACGGAAAAAACATCATTATAAAGCCTTGAAAGCAGTTTATACTGATTTCAAATAAATCCCATAGTATTTTCATAGTGTATTCCTCAAATATAAAGTGAATCTTTTATCAACGTTTTCTTTGTAGCTTGCTCCCATTGCTAATGGCTTTCTTGTACCATTATAATTAATGTATACCTTTCCTATTTTTTTATCAATAGATTTTATGTATTTTAAATTGACAATATAACCCCTGTGTATTCGCACAAAATCATAGGAAGATATCTCAGATTCCATTTCGTTAATTGAACCTCTTATTATTAGCGGCGTTTCTTTATTCTGAATATGGTATTTAAGATAATGCTTGCTACTTTCGATATATATTATGTTATGATAGTATACAACAGCAGTTTCTTCATCATTTTCCAGAACAATTTTTTTATGCTGTTTCATATGTTCCATTAGCTTATCGATAACAGATGACAAAGTTTTATCAAAGCTCTCAGCTGGCTCTTTTTGAATAAAATTGAACGGTTGAAAATCAAAGCTTCTATATACGAGATCAGCGTGACTCGTTACAAATATTATAAAGCATTGCAGAAAGCTATCTCTAAATTGTTGTGCTATCTCGAACCCGCTTATTTTAGGCATATCAATGTCAAGAAATAAAACATCAAATGCTGTATGTTTATTATCATCAAGTAAAAGTATACCATTACTGTAACAATTAACATTATAATCATCCGTATGCTTAGAAAATTCCCTGTCTATTGCCGATTTTAACACATTAAGTGTATATTCATCGTCATCACATATTGCAATTCTAATCATTTTGATTTCCTCTATAACGTCTTTGTTTTTCACAGTAAAACAACACACTTCTGTTATAAGGTATTTGATAACGGCGATTTTTAATATATAGTACTAATATGTGTTGGAATCTGTTAGCTATATTTTATCATATTTTAACACAAAAATCAACTTTTTGACCTTTACTATTTAAATTTTGGAATTCAAGTAATAAAAATTCAAATACAGCTTCTATATTATACTATTTTTCATTAGCACGTATTGTGGTTTTCAAAAAATGGAGAAAACATTGACGATCCTTAAGCCACAATTCATCAAGATAATTAACTATCTCTCCAAATGTAACATTATCATAGAATTTATCGGATAAACGAGAATATTCTTTTGTACAAGCACATTTACCGAGAAGATAATCGACAGGAACATTGAAAAAATCAGAAAAGATTAAAAGAAGCTGTGGTGGCGGAACTGATAAACCTTGTTCGTAATGACCTAAAGTACTTTTACTTATATTTAACTTTTCGGCTAATTGAGCCTGCGTCAATTTGTGCGTTTTTCTCAAGTCAGATAACTTGTAGCCACAGTTATGACTTAAAGACTCCGAGTCTTTTTTCATCAGATCACTTCCCTACATTTATTTGTATTATTATATCAAAATATGTAAAATAAGCCTTGATAGTTATAATAAATGTAGTATTTTGCTGATTAATTAAATAATAGTCTCGATATTCGGATAGTAATTCTCGCATTTTAGAGAAAAGAATTATTATTTCAAAAAAATCAGCTTAATATTCTCAAATATATGATTTTAATATTTTTCGTGCCTAAAAAAACGATTTCGTGCCACATTGCTTGACTATTGGAATTTCATGTTGTATATTATATTCAAAAGATAAACCAAAGGTGATGAAAATGATAAAATCAATAAGTAATAAACTTCTTCAGTATTTGTTACAGGCGAATGTAATAGATAAAAGTGAAGATGTATTAGCGTATTATAAATACGGAATTGAAATCACTATTTCCTCATTATTAAATATAGTTCTTATAATCTCTATTGGCATTATCTCAGGACAATTAATAGAAAGCATATTATTCTTGATTTGTTTTGTTCCTATGAGGCAATTTACTGGAGGCTATCATGCCGATTCGTATTTTAAGTGTAATTTTTTGTTTTCAGTTTTATATATACTTTTATTGATAATTTATAACCTAACTGCTTCAATAATTACATTTTATGGTGAACTTTTAATAGCTATTTTTTCAATAACGGTTATTATTACTGAATGTCCGATAGAGCATCCGAATAAGCTCTTATCAAATTCACAAAAGAAAAATAACAAATATCTGGCTATAATACTTGGATTACTCTATTCCATGGTAGGAGTGACATTAAAAGTATTATCATACAACATCGGAGCAATCTTTATATATGCTTTGATGTTAATATCAATTTTGGTTATTGTTGCAACAGTTCAAAAAATGCGAAAGGGGGAACAGTAATGAAAAAAGCTAATAAGACAGCAGCTAAGGTTATAAAGCGTGTTGCAGAGACAATGGCTAATATTAACTACAATGCTGCTTCCGTTATTGGAATGTATCAGCCAAAGGCTCCTAAAAAGCCTGAATATCTCAAAAGGTAATTAGAGGCATTAAGACTTACGCCGGCTATCTCTTATGCCGAATAATAAATTAATTATGTTTATCTAAAATAATAAGGAGGTCATTTTATGAAAAATACTTTCAAAAAGGTTATCGCTTCTCTTATGGCAGTTGCTTCGCTTTCAATGAGCGTTGCTGGTATCAATGTTAATGCAGCTGATTCAAATGCTTTGGGAAGCACAGAAGTTGCAATAAGCGAAAATCCTTCTCGTTCTGGTATCCCTTTTTATCTAACAAACCAGATTTATCAGAATTTAACAAATTTTGCGGGACCAAGAACTGTATATTGTTCCGCATCCGTTAATCAGGGGGGGGTAAGTATTGTTGCAAAAAACGCTGCTAACGAAGAAGTAGAAAGTCTTTATTTCTCCGCGGGTTATTCTCCTTCAGTCGCTATAAATATTCCTCCAGGTAGTACTTACTATTTTTATGCATGTTCATCTACTGCTTCTCCGTCATATGTAATTTCAGGTATAGCGTACTTTAATTGATTAATATATAATAAACAGACAGATGTCTTTATATGATTAGAATTCATAAATATCCAATTATTCAATACGTTTATAGCTTACAGTAACATTGCAAGTTGACTTTTATTTTACAATGTTGCTGTAGGCTTTTCGTGCGTACAAAAACATAACACTAGTTTTATTTTCTGAGAGTATATGTATGCTGTAATGATTTATGAAAAATAACAGGACAATGTTGATTTCTGTCTTTTAATAATACAGGCTGTAAAATAAGGGGGCAAATATATAAATATGAAAAAAATAATCTCAATTATTCTAATTCTCACTATTTTAATACTTAACACTGGCTGTTCAGATAAAAAAAATAATTCGAAAAGCGTTCAGCCAACGTTATTATCGTTCAAGTCAGCAGACATAAACATGGCAGAGGATTTTTCAGAGATAATCTGTACTGATAAAAAATCAGAAAGAGTTCTTATTTTCGGTAAGCTAAAGTCTGACGAATATAGTGGTTATATTACTGATAGTCAATTTAAAGACAAGAAAAAATTCAATTTTTCTCCGGCAGAAAACGAATCTGTAAGGTCTGCTACTTTAATGAATTATGGGCATACAGCAGTTTTAACAGTAATCGCAGATGATACGATAATATATACCTATGATAATGAATGTACCCTTAAAAATACATATCATATAGGCGAAATACTAACGGAAGATGATCTTTACTCAAATATACTTTGTTGTGAAGATGGTTTTTATATTGACATTGACCATCAGCGACTTGTATATATAGATAAAGATGGTAATTATAAAGGCGAAGTCGTAACTAACGGAAAGGAAATATGTGGATTATCCTCTGATGCTGAAGGTTCTCCTTGCGTTCTTTTGAGCAGTAACATTGATACATATTTAGGTAAGTTGACAGTAGGCAGAATCACAGAGGAAATATCATGTGGCGAACTTGCTTCTTACGTTAATTCAATATGTCCTGGTTTCGGGAAATATACAGTTTCAGTAATATCAGCAGGAGGATTATACGGTCTAAATAACAACAAATGGGAGAAGATTACCGATTTTTCTGACAATGATTTCAGTATTCAGTATATTCAAGAAGTTGAAATGATAAGTGAAGAAGAATTCGTTGTTATGCTGTATTTAGAATCAAAGGGGTATCAGATGCGATTTCTTACTCAAAGGGATATCAGCGAGATACAGCAGAAAAAGATAATACAAGTTGCGTTGACATATGGTGGGAATACTGATCCTTACACTAATCTAATAAAAAAATATAATTCGGATAGTGAAAAATATCGTGTTGAGTTCGTTGATTATTATAATGCTGATCAGGCAGAAGAGTATAATCAGTTAAGGCTTGATATAATTTCTGGTAAATGCCCTGACATCATACTTTTCAGTGCTTATTATCCCGTATCAAGCTTTGGAGATGAGGAAAGTGTATTTGTTGATTTCTATGATTTAATTGATAATGATAGTGAAATAAACAGAAGTGATTTTCTTGATGGTTTTCTTGAAACTATGGAAACAAAAGGAAAGCTCTTACAGCTTAATCCAGCCTTTCATATTGAAACAAATATGATTAAAAACAAATATGCAAATGGATTAACTTCATGGAATCCGAAGGCCTTTCCAGACGTAATAAACAGTATTCCAGAAGGTATGGAATTTTCTATTGATTCCCAATTGCGTGATAAAACAGAAATGTTCTTTAAGTTAGTGGATTATTATCAGTTTATAAGCAAAGATAAATCAAAATGTGATTTTGATTCAGAAGAATTTATTGAATTGTTAAAAGAGATCAAAGAACTTGATATTGGAATTCCTGGCGGAACATACACTGGTGGTGTAATGATTGATTATGGAACACTGATCTCAACCTTTCGTAATGATGAGGTGCTTACACTTAACACACAGATAAGAACAATTCGAGATTTAAAATTATGTCAGCAGGTTTACAGTGGGGAGGACTATACTTTCATTGGATATATAAATGATAATGAGATTAATGCTTATTCATATCCACTCCAGACATTTGGAATAATGGCAAATTCAGATAATATTGAAGGAGCATGGGATTTTCTTAAATACTATATGTTTCAGATGGATAGCCTTTACGAGCCTCATTTCAGTGGAATACCTGGAATGAAAAAACTATTTGATGAATTGATACATGATCAAACGATTCAACAATTTACATATTATTTGCCCGATAGTACTGTACGAAATGATTTCGATTTACAACCGTTTACTGATAAAGAGGCAGAAGAAATTGAACATTTTGTACTTGATGCACTAAAAAATTCAAGGCAGTTTGATAATACAATTGATAGTATACTGCATGAGGAACTTGCTACGTATTTTGGAGGTGAGAAATCAGCTGAACAAACTGCTGAAAACATACAAAATAGAGTAGAAATCTATCTTTCGGAGATGTATTGATTGTTATCAGTGTAGAACTTTTCAAAATACATTTATTATTTCAAACTCAGCGTACTTGGAATAAATGTAATAATCTGCGTACAGGAACACTGTTATGTAATTGGACAGCAACGGAGTAAAAGTGCAACTACCTTTTGCAGAATTACTATAATAAAAGAAAGGAAATTGATAAAAAAGAAATATGATCTATGCAACTGATTTCGGTCAGTTCATATCCGAACAAAAGCATAAACACTCCCTTCAGAGCAAAGAACTTGCAGAAATGCTTGATATTTCAATGGGATATCTCAGTCAGCTTGAACATGGAAAACGAGTGTGTCCAGATCAGGAATTATTGAAAAAAATGATCGAGGTATTCAATTTAAATGAAGAAGAAAGCTGCATAATATTTGATTTGTATGAGAAAGCTTCTGGGAAATTGTCTCCAGATATAGTTGAATATGTACAGTCAAGTGAAATTATCAAGAAGGCGTTGAGAGCAGCAAAAGCTGTAAACGCGACTGATAGCGTTTGGGAAATGTTTATTAATGCAATAAGAAAATGAACAATAATTTTGCGGCTTAGACCGCAAAATTATTGCCAAAGATTTAGCTGCACAGCTAAATAAAAGAAAGGGGTGATGATAGAAAAGTATGCAACGACATTCATTTCATTGTCCATATTGTCATGGGCGATTATTTGATGTTGTTTGTTATCCGTCCAAAAAATTTGAAAATAACAGCAATTATACGATAATGATAAAATGCTGGAAATGTCATAGAATAATAAAAATAATAAGCAAGAACTTAGTACAAACATCACCTTGAAGAAAGAGTAGGAGTTTGACAGGCTTTTGAAGCATTGTCAGACCCTACTCTTTTATATTATAAAAGAACTCCATTCTGCTTTGAAAGCGGAATGGAGTTTTATGTTTTTATCTCAAAAGTGGCTGTGTATAGCCGCTAAGTATCCTTGATCCTTCGTTTTGATTCGACTATAAGAATTCAAAACGGAGGATAAAAATGGCATATAATCATTCAGAAGAAGAAAAGAAATTCAAAGAGCAGCTAAAACAGAATGAGCAGTTATATCGTGAATTCGGTATGACTGATGAACAAATTGCTGCAATAAAAGAGTATGATGAGCGCGTCTATAAGCTCGACCGTGCATTTTACAGGAGAACCCTGCTTATTGAGCAGCCTGAAAATGTAACAGATACTATAATTGATGAACATTCTTATACATATCTTGAGAAATACTGGACTGACTTTATTGATGGTGAAGAAAAATATTTCAGGATTATGAAAGTATCGGCTGTAATGAGAAAAGCGTTCTATATGTATAAAGTCCTGGGAATGACTCAGGATGAGATTTCGTCAAAACTCTCAATACCGCAACAGACAATTTCATATTGGATTGGTAAAATTACTGAAATTCTAAAGTGAGTTGGTGAGAGCACCTGTTTTCGTGGGCTATATTATGTAGGGCAAATAACGTTCCTGCACTGTAGCTTGAAAAAAGAATAGCAGCAACAAGGATACGTTGATCCTGCGTCGGACTAAAATTCGGCAGCCAGAGAAACCATACGCTTGCGATAAATATGACGTTTCAGAATGCGGAGCAGCTCTCTGCAAGGCGATGAAAGCAGGAATATAATGATACTTCCGTCCAGTCACAGACTCACGCAATGAGGGCGGCTCTATGCGAACCATAGAGGGATGAGACTTCCATGAGGTCAGCAGCTACTGACTGTCCTTGTTGTTCCGACGTGACGGGGGACTGGGGCAAATATCACGAAAACACGTCTGAAAACTAGAATCAGACGAAGGCTTAAGAGTTATATAATTCTGCGCCTGATAATATGTCAGGCGCAGATATAACATAAGCATATAAGTACAATTATATGTTTATGTTATAGATATTTCTGAAACGAGGAGCGTGATAGATTGCAGAAAGAACTTAGCTGGGACGAGCTGAGAAAACGGCTTAAAACAGCTAAACTGAAAGCAGAGTATAAGTGCAGAAAATGTATATGGGCTGATACAAAGTCAGGATATATTTTATGTACAAGACAAACTTGCATCAAGGAGGATTGCGATGAAAAAGTACGGACAGGCTGACGTTATGTGTGCAGTAATACATATTTTTCTCGCGCAGCAGGACAAGCTCACCGATGAGCAGAAAAAGGAAATCGAATGCAGGAGCTGCGCTCAAATAACCGAACAGTATCCAACAGCGGCGCAGTGGAAGGTGGAACGGTGATACGCATAATAATCGGAATTATAATAGGAAGCTGTATTGGAGTCTTTGCAATGTGCTTATGAATTGCCGCAGGCAAAGCCGACGAAAACAGGTATTAGTCAGTTCTGCACAGTTTCAACTGCGAAAAATAGGTGGTTGTGGTGATTACTTTTGAGAGCGAAAAACGGTATAATATGGCTGAGAAACGGAGGTGGCAGCGATGCCGACAGTAACAGTTATACAGCCGAAAGTCGCAGATGATACACATAGCTTACTGCGTGTAGCTGCATATTGCAGAGTATCATCAAACAGCGATGATCAGCTCAATTCATATAACTCTCAGCTTACATATTATACTCATAAATTTGAGAATCCCGAAACGGAAACACTTATTGATATTTACGCCGATGAGGGTATAACAGGCACTTGTGAGGAAAAGAGAACAGAGTTCCTTCGCCTTATAGATGATTGCAGAAAAGGCAAGATAGAACGAGTATATACAAAGTCTATCAGTCGCTTCGCTAGAAATACAAGAGACTGCCTGAAGAATATCCGAGAACTTAAATCACTGGGTATAACAATAATGTTTGAAAAAGAGAACATTGATACCGCGAATATAAACGACGAGCTTATGATAACTATTATGGGGGGCTTGGCACAGGAAGAATCAACTTCCATATCTCAAAACCTGAAATGGAGTATACGCAGGAAAATGAAAACCGGAACTTACTCCCCTGTTAATGCTCCTTTAGGATACAGGCTCAAAAATAAGTCTTTAGTTATAGAAGAAAGTGAAGTAAAGATAGTCAGGGATATTTTCAAGCAATATGTTAGCGGCTGTGGCATAAAAGGAACAGCCGATTACATTAATAACAAGTATGGTGATACAGTTAATATTTCCTATTCGTCTATGAGATATATTCTCAGGAATGAGAAGTATATCGGTGATTCCCTACTGCAGAAATTCTATACCCCAGATATAATAGGGGCAGGATGTGTTCCGAATAAAGGCGAAAAAGATATGTACTATATAAAGGACACGCATGAGCCTATTATTGCAAGAGAGTTATTTGAAACGGCTCAAGCACTTATGAAGGAGCGTTTAATAACCAAAAATGATCCTGTAATATATCCATTTACAAGAAAACTTGAATGTGCTGTATGCGGAAACCATTTTTATCGAAAAGGATGCAGGGATAAGTATTACTGGGTATGCAATAAGCATGATTACAGTGCGAGTCTCTGTAGTTCAAAGAAAATTACCGAAGAAAGCATAATAAATGCTTTTATAAAGCTGTTCAATAAAATATATTCCAACTATACTGAGCTGCTTCTACCTATACAAAAATCATTACAGGAATTAATGATAAAACAGACTACAGGTAGAAGCGACATTATTGAGATTCGCCGAAGCTTATTGCAGTTAAAGGAACAACTCAACGTAATAGCATCGTTACGTACAAAGGGTTTCTTAAGCGAAGCTAAGTTTAAGGAACAAGGTGCTGAGATCAATACTAAAATAGCAAAACTGAATAAGGATCTCCGACTTCTATCGCAGTCAGAGGAGACAACGCTTAAAGATATGGATATGCTTATAGGCTATTTTGAAAAGCGCGAGCACATAATGATAGAATTTGAGCTGCAGACTTTTGAATTTTTAATAGATAAAATCATCGTCAAAGACAGCATACTCGAATTTCACATTGTTGGAAGCCTGGTATTTACTGAGGAATTATAACATAGATCGCTGTAATACATTATTATTTATAGAATGAGTGTGCTATAGAGGTAATTAATTACAATTTGTAAGATTGTAAAGGATTAATCTCCGATATATACATAAATTTGGTGCTTTTCCCATTGATATATCATACAAAATATGCTACAATAAAATTGCAAAATATGTTATCAATCGGGAGGTATATATTATGGAGTTCAACTTGTTAGGAAGAATAAAAAACATCTTTAAACATGAGGAATCCGATAAGTCAATCACTGAAGATGATTTGAATTATGTTGATTTGGCGCCAATAGATAATATACCAAAAAAATCAGAATATTTTAATGCTTTCAATATAGCATTAAAAAATGATAAAGTTAGGAACATTGCTATATCAGGTCCGTATGGCTCTGGAAAGAGCAGTATTATTGAAACGTATTTAAAGGATAATCCAAATGTGAATGACATTGCGATTAATATATCAATTGCTTCATTTGAATCAGAAAATAAAACAAAGGATAATGATCCGCCTTCAATGGAGTTGTTGGAGAAGAGTATACTGAAACAACTTTTTTATAAAGTAGATCATAAGGAGATTCCTCAAAGCAGATATAGGAAACTGCATAAGATAAGTAGGTGGAAAGTTTTTTCTTGTTTTGTTGCTTTAATATTTTTAGCAGTCTTTTTCGTATACATATTCGCTCCAGATATTATAAAGAATATTTCTGATAAAATTATCGAAGCTGGTAATAAATATAGTTTCCCATTTATCATTTCATGGTTTGTATTTATTGCAGTTATTTTGATTTCTGTATTTATGGTGTCCCAATTAGCGTTCAGATTATTATCAAGTGCTCAAATAAAAGAAATAAAACTGCCTGCTGATACCAAAGTTGAGAGCAAAGTCGATCCAGATACTATTTTTAATAAAAACCTAGATGAAATCATGTATTTCTTTGAAGCTACTGATTATTGTTATGTGTTTTTTGAGGATTTAGATAGGTTCAATGATATTGAAATCTTTGAAAAAATAAGAGAATTGAATACGTTATTAAACAATTATGATAACATAAGGAAACGTAAGATCATTAAATTTATTTACGCCGTCAGAGACGACATTTTTACCAATGAGGACAGAACTAAGTTCTTTGATTTTATAATACCTGTAATCCCAGTAATGAATTCAACTAACTCTGCTGATGTATTAATAGAAATGCTTCGCATTAAAGATAAGGATAGGCAGTATGATATTTCCCAGGAATACATATTCGATGTTGCACCTTTTATTACAGATATGAGAGTTCTTCGTAATATTTATAATGAGTTTATTTTGTATAAAAGAACATTGCGAAATGGGCAGGATCTTAACCTTAAAGATGAAGAAATGTTGTCCTTGGTAATATTTAAAAATCTTTATCCAAACGATTTTGCTGATTTACAAAATGAAACAGGAGTAGTTAAAGAGGCATTTAATATAATAACTCAAAAGAAAAATGAAGTTACTCACGATTTACAGTCGCAAGTAAATGATTATGAACAATTACTTGAAAAATCTGACAATGATTTTCTTAAAGAAAAACGAGAAATCAAAATTGTTATGTTGTCTGCATTTACAGGTTGGAAGGGCATAGCTTCTCAGATAAGTATAAATGAACCATATAACAATAAGACATATGGATATAATCAGATAATGGAAGATACTTTTGATGTTAATGCGTTAAAAAATAAAAGCCATATTAATGTTAATTACATTAATATTAATGATCTGTACAGGAGTTCAAGTTGTTCTGTTAGTAATGAAATGCTAGAATCATTTATATTAAGATGGAATAATTTTTTGAAGATAATAGATAGAAAAAAAGAAGAAATAAAAAAAGGTATCGAAGAACAAAAGAGAAATATCAGAAGAATAAATGATTACTCTTTGAAGAATCTTATAGGGCAATTTGGAATCAAAAAAATTCTACCTGATGCTGTTCAGGAAAATAGATTGCTTGTATTTATGCTTCGACGTGGGTATATTAACGAAAAATACGCAAATTATATTAATTATTTTAAGGGCGTAAGCTTAACTAAGGATGATATGAACTTCATATTAGCTGTAAAAAATGAGGATCATCTTCCTTATGAGTATGTTTTAACAGAAACTGAAATGATTATTAATCGTCTACAAGCATTTGAGTTCCGTTCAAAGTCAATATATAATTATAACTTATTAGAAAGTTTATTATCCTCGAATGAAAAATCTGGCAAACTAGACGCTTTTATTACACAGTTATCTGATGGCGAGGATGAGTCCTGGAATTTTATAGATGGATTTATTGATAATTGCAAATACAAAGATAAGTTTATAAAGATTTTATCACATATATGGCAAGAGATGTGGGGGGGAATATATAACAATTCAAAAATTACATATGAAAGAAAGACTTTTTATTTAAGATTAATCTTTGCTTATGCTGATATAGAAGATATAAAAGAGCAGGAGGATTCGAGTTGCTATTTTTATGATGATTCAAACGATAAAGGACTTATTAGTAAATTTATAATCGAACACAGCGATATTATTCATGATTTGATTGATAAATCACAGGAGATTGTTTTGGAAAATGAAAAACTGAAGGAAATAATCTCTGAATTGAGTATAGAATTCGAAAAATTATCATCTGAAAATGTTGATACTGATATTATAGACTTTATTTTTGATAATGAATATTATGTCATTAATAGTTACATGATAAGGGAAATAGTAAAATATAAAAATGCTTCGCTGTTGGATGAACTAACCAATAAGAATTACTCTACCATTTTAAAGCTTAATTATGAACCTCTTCTTACTTATATACATGAAAATTTAAATATATATATGAGCGCTGTTTTCTTTGATGAGAAGAACATAAATGAGGATATCGACAGCATAATTATACTTATAACGAAATATTTGGAAGATAATGAAATGAGAACTCGCATTATTAAGCACGAAGATTTCTGTGTTGCTAAAATTAGCAAGTTTTGTGGAGGCCTAATAGAGGACAAACCTGAAACGATTAGGTCGATATGGGATCAGCTATTTGTAGATAGTAAAGTTGCTGCCAACTGGGAAAACATTAATATATATCATGATAACTTTGGTTTTTCTAATGAATTAATAGAGTTCATTTATTCGCATTGTGATCCGATTGTGCAATCTGAGTGCTGTGAAGTTACAGATAAGCTAAAGGAAGATATAATAACAAGCGACATTGAGGATAACGTATTTAGTAAGCTGATTAGTTCTTTAAATATCAGTAGCTTTTCTTCCGCATATGATACAATTTCTGATAGTAAAATGAAGATTTTGATTGAAAAGAAAGCAGTTCCATTTTCAACTGAGAATTATGAGGCCATTTCAGAAGCTCATCCTGATTTGAGGCTGGAATTCTTGATTATTAATCAGAATGATTACATTAGTAATATGGACGATATTACTATAAATGAGGATTTATTATATGATCTGGTTATTAGTCCCCAAATTCCACATAATACGAAACAGACATTGATCAGTAAATATGCCTGTGATTTTATGAGTAAAAGCCTTGCACAAATAATAGTTGGCAATGCTTACGTGATCAATAAGGAGATATTTTTTAAAGCCTGGGAAGAACTTGATGAAAATAATCAAAACAAGTTATTGCTTAATAATTATAAGCTCTTAGGGTGTGATGACTTGGAACGGTGCTTCAAAAAGCTTAATAAAATCTATAAAGACCTTGATGATAGAACAAGACGTCACGATGTTAAGCTGAGGTATTCTATTGAGAATGAAAAACTGGCAGAATATTTGGAGAAAAAAGAATATATTACCAGTTTTTCTATTCAAGACAGTCATAATAAGAGCGACGTGCGAAAACTATTGAAAGATAAGATTGAAACTAGAATAATAGTATGCAAAGTTAAAAACATGGGTCAATCTACAAAAACGTCATTGTAAGCAAAAAATAACAAATCATGCTCCTTGCTCAAAAACAGGGAGCATTTTTATTGTCAAACTATTGAAATTCTGCTCGTAATAATGTATAATTATAGTAAGATCCAGCTGTAATACAGCTTTCTGAATTAGTATGTTATATATATAAACTGACAGGAAGGATGGCTGAAAATGAAATCTGTAGATATGAATGATGCTCTTATAAATCACAATACCCTATACATAATAGGAAATGGCTTTGATATGCATCATAATCTGCATACAGGCACATCCGATTATTATAAACTCCTTTCAAAAAAGAGAATATATGGCAGTTTTGATAATGCTTATGATTTGTTTGAGAGTTACGGCATCAACTGGGGAGAATATGAGAAATCTTTCAGTGAGCTTAATTTGGATGAAATAGAAGAGCAAATTGTCACTTTCCCCGATTATCTGTCCGACCATGAATCCGATAGAGATGATACAATTTGGAATGTTAATGAACATTTAAGGAGTTTAAGGCAGGCTATATTCGGAAGCTTACGTGAGATGGTTGAAACAGCGAATAAGGATATTGATAAAACTAATACACGAATATATAATGTATTTCAAAATGCAGCAGCCATTATTAACTTCAATTATACTTCTACGATTGAAAAACTGTATGATCCGAAGAATATTCCAATATTTCATATTCATGGATATTACGCATCGGGCGAGGAGCTGTTGTTCGGGTATAAAGATGGCAATAATTCTAATAAGTATCGAGATCACAATTTTGATCCATCGGATGATGGTCGAGATTACTATATTGATACTCAAAGAGAAAGTATCGCAGGTTTTTACGATGGTTTAAAGAAAGAGCTGCAACTTAAGCGATTAGAAGATTTCTTGAAGAGTATTTCTAATAAAGTTGATCAAATTTGTGTTATGGGACATTCCATGTCTGATGTAGACGGCGACTATATGCAAATGATAGATAGCATAACCAACCCTAGAACATGGTTCATTTCACAGTTTGATGGTAAACCAAGTATAGACGATTTGAAGATATATTCTTTTTTAAATAAAATCGTTTTTTATTCGCTCAATGACCTATTAATTTAAACTAAGGGGGAGTGTTTATGGCTGGAGCATATAAATGGAAGGGATTATCCGAGCTCGATATTCATGATAGCTTTTTTGATTCATTAAAAGAGGATTATCCTGAATTTGAAGAATGGTATAACAAAAAGGCTAATGAGGGCAAACAAGCATTTGCATACATAGATGATAATGGTATAGGGGCATTTGTTATGCTTAAAATTGGGGAATGCGAGGAAATTACTCTGGATAAGCAGATACTTCCAAAGTGTAGCAGACTTAAAATCAGCACGTTAAAGCTCTCTGATCGAGTTGAAGGTAATAGATTAGGAGAAGGAGCTATCGGAATTGCTTTGTGGAACTGGCTCGAATCTGATGATGAAGAAATATATGTTACAGTTTTCGATAAGCACAGAAAATTGATTGAAATGCTTCAAAAGTTTGGCTTCGAACTCGCAGGGTATAATTCGAGGAATGAAGGCGTTTATCTTAGGAGCAAGAATGCAATCAATTTTATGACTCCATATACTTCTTTCCCTTTTATTAATAAGGAAACAAGAGCTTTTGCGATGCTTCCCATTTCAGCAGAATGGCATGATAAAATATTCCCATATTCAGAGTTGAAGAACACAAAACAGGATACTGAAGAATTCGCTGCTGCTAATGGTATGACCAAAACATATATCGGTTTCTCATACAGTATCCCAGCATATTCTCCGGGGATGCCAATAATGATTTATCGAAAAAGTGAAGAGCAAAAAACATTCAAATCAGTTGTCACTTCATACGGAACAATAGTACGTTTTGAAATAATAAGGCAGAATGGGAATTATACTAAATCATTCGATGAGTATGTTAAATTAGTAGGTAACAAATCTGTATTTACATATGATAAAATAAAAGAGTTTTATGAAAAACAAAAGAATGTTTTTGTTTTGGAATTGGTCTATAATCATGCATTTGGTGAGGGCTGTAATGTAAATCATTATACACTTAATAGTTGTGGAATATGGAAAAATATACATCCTTATCAAGCGATATACTCGATGAATGATTTCAGGGCAATTCTGTCATTAGCAAAACAAGATGAAAACAAACTGATTAAATAAAATAGAAACTAAAATAAAAATTGGAGGCGGTATTGTGTGTAAGGTTTTGATGTCCATCAATCCTGAACATGTCAGCAATATTCTTGCTGGTACCAAAAAATATGAATTCAGAAAAATAAAATGTAAGCGAAAGATTGAAAGTATAATTATTTATTCTACTGCTCCTGAAATGAAAGTAGTTGCCGAAGTCGAGGTTACAGATCTTATTCAGGGAACTCCTAAAGATGTTTGGAAAAAAACTTCAAAAAATGCAGGTATAAAAAAGAGATTTTTTGACTCATATTTCCATAACCGTGAAACAGCATTTGCTTACTGCCTTGGTAAAGTAAAAAAGTATTCACAGTCCAAAAAATTACAGGATTTTGGAGTAAAAACAGCTCCACAGTCTTTTGTTTACATAGACAATTAAAATAAAGCTGTACTTCAATTATGGCTAATAAGGAAACGGATTATATAGTGCTTCCTGCCCAAAACGCAGGAAGCATTTTTGTCGGTTGTGGTGAATAGAAAAAACGCCTCCTTTGTGGTATAGTGGTGTCGAAAGGAGGTGCGAAATATGAGCAAAAACAGGAGGATACCGTTTGGCTATATGATGCAGAACGGTATAATAACCACTAACCCTGCGGAGATGCTTGCTGTACTCACAATATTCAGCGAATATATGGCAGGCAAGAGCCTTAACGCCATTGCTAAGAATATGGGCGTTCCATACAGCGACAAAGTCGGCTGGAATAAGAACATGGTCAAGCGAGTGCTTGAAAACGAAAAGTATCTCGGTAATGAGACTTATCCGCAGCTTATAAGCGCGGACGTTTTCAGAGCCGTGAACGATCGCAAGAGTGCTAAAGCTACTTCGCTTTGCATAGTACCCGATGAATTGCAGGAGGTCCGCAACCTTACAGTATGCAAAGAGTGCAGTAAGCGGCTGTTCCGAACAAAAGCTGAATTATGGGACTGCCGAAATCATGACTGTCGTCCATTTTTATTCAAAATGACAGATGAAATGCTGACAGGCGCAATACTGAATATTCTGAATACTGTAATTGCAAATCCTGTGCTTATTGAAGCAGAAGCAACAGTAAGCGAGTATATTCCGACTTCGGAAATTCGCTGCAAACAATCTGAAATTGATCGTGCCATTGATAATGGCACTAAAACTGCTGAGGAAATAAGAAACGATATTCTCAGACTTGCTGAACTGAAATACAAGCACTGCACGTACAGCGATGTTAATCAGAAAACAGAACTTTTGAAGTCTCTGATTGATAGCAGAAATCAACTTAATACTCTTGACATTGGCTTGCTGAGATCCTGCGTAAAGCGGATAACGGTGAGCCATTCGTGCGTTATAGAAGCCGAGTTTATTAACGGCGTTATTATCAAAAATGAAACGGAAAGGAGCAATGACAATGGAAGCGGCAGCAAATGTAAGGATAATCCCTGCAAAGCAGAAAATAATGGGAGTACCAGTTCAGCAGAAAAAGGTTAATGTAGCCGCTTATTGCCGTGTCAGCACTGAAGCGGAAGAACAGCAGAACAGCTATCAGGTACAAATAGAATACTATACCAATTACATCAACTCTAATCCTGAGTGGACACTCGCGGGAATATTTGCGGACGAGGGCATCAGCGGAACGCAGACGAAGAACAGGACAGAGTTCAACCGAATGATAAGAATGTGCAAAAAGAAGAAGATAGACCTTGTCCTTTGCAAATCCACAAGCCGTTTTGCAAGAAATACTGTCGATTGCCTTGATCATATAAGGCTTTTGAAAAGCCTCGGTATCGGTGTTATATTTGAGAAAGAGAATATAAATACGCTGACAGCACAAAGCGAATTCATATTGTCATTGTACAGCAGCTTCGCTCAGGCTGAAAGCGAGTCAATAAGCAAAAACATCACTCTTGGTAATCAGATGGCTTTTAAAGAGGGAAAGGTGCGGTACAACTATAAATTTCTTCTCGGATACAAAAAGGGAGAGGACGGAAAGCCTGTTATTATTCCTGAAGAAGCTGAGGTTATACAGCTTATTTTTAAACTGTATATTGACGGCGGTTCAACACATACAATTGCACAGGAGCTAAATAATAAAAAATATCCAACACGCTCTAAAAGCGGCAAATGGAGTGCGATGCTTATAAAAAGAATACTCCAGAACGAGAAATATATCGGAGACTGCCTGCTGCAAAAGACCTATACTATTGACTGTATATCACATAAGGCGGTTAAAAATAACGGAGAACGTCCAATGTACTATGTAAGCGATTGTCACCCTGCAATTATTGATAAAACTACATTTAATATAGTACAGCAGGAGATTACTCGCCGTAATGCAAAAAGAAGTGTGTGTACGAATACTTTTACGGAACAGGGACGCTATAACAGTAAGTATGCTTTGACAGAGCTTCTTATATGCGGCGAATGCGGCACAGCTTATAGGCGGTGTCGTTGGACTTCTCACAACAGGGATAGGACAGTATGGCGGTGTATTAACCGTCTCGAACACGGTCCGAAATACTGCAAGTCCCCTACTATTGACGAAGAACCGCTTCATAATGCTATTGTGAGAGCTATAAATGAGTTCTATAACTGCAGCGATGATGTTGCCAATATATTGAAATCAGCAGCTGATGCTGTCCTTTCAGGATCAAACGATAATGAAATAAAGCAGATCGAGCAGCGACTCAAGGATATAGACCAAGCTCGTAATGACTTTGTCAACCTTATTGCAACAGGGACTTGTGCTCCTGATTCACTTGATGATGAGTTCGCAAGGTTATATAGCGAAGAAGAAAAGCTGAGTCAGAAGCTCCTTTCGCTCAAAGCTCAGGCAAATACAGAATCAAATGGGCTTTCGGATGAGATAAAAGCTGATATTGACAATAGCAGCTTTGAACTTCACCAGTACGATGACGTCTTGGTGCGAAAGATCATTGAATGTGTTAAAATACTCAATAAAGAGGAAATATCCGTCACTTTTAAGGGGGGGTATAAGGTGAATACTGAATTATGGACTTAAATAAAAGAAAAGCATACATATCAACGCCTGCAGTGGCAGATGCTGAAATATAGAAATTACCATTTTGCTGTTTATTTCGGTTAAAATTCATATTTCTCTATTGATTAATCATATAAAATATGCTATAATTTAAAGGAGTTTTATATAAAAAAGCAAGGATGGAGGGTTAAATGCTTTTTATTAGTGGTATTCATGGCGTAGGAAAAACACATTTTTGTAATATCTTAAAAGAAAAAACAGGTATTCCTACATATTCCGCCAGCGACTTAATATCCAAAATACGTAATACTCCATTTGATAAGAATAAAATTGTACCAGATATAAATGAGAATCAAAAATACCTTATTATGGCGGTTTCAAAACTAAGAGCTTCTGGGAATCCTTTTGTTATCGATGGACATTTTTGCTTATTGAATAAATTTAACGAAATTCAACGCATTCCATATGAACTGTTCCTTGATTTAAAACCAGAGGCTATAGTTCTATTGACTGAAAAACCTAGGATTATTGTTAAGCGACGTAAGGAACGGGATAATCTTAACATATCGATTGAGAGCATAGAATGCTTTCAAGAAGCGGAATCAACGTATGCTGAAGAAGTTGCCAATAAGTTAGGAGCAGAGTTATTTATTTCAAATGGACAAGAAGATCTCAACAAGGCAATTGATTTTATTAGTAATATATATTGTAAATAGTACGAGTAATGAAGTGCATTAATTAAATTATGCGTATCTTAACACGAAAGTAGCGATTGTGATACTTTTTATGTGCTTTTCTTGATCCTTTCACACAGCTATCACACTGATTCTGTATCATATATCTACGGTAAAATTTGAAAATTTAATATGGACATCTCTAAAAAATAATTGGAGGTGTTCCCCGATGAAAAATGACAAAAAACGTTTATCCTTGAGACAAAAGATGTATAGCATATGGAAAGATGTCATAAAGAGTTATATGTCATTTGTAAGGAAGCGTGAGTTGACGGCGTTGTTTAAATTTATTATACTTATAATTAAGCTTTTGATAGTTATTATTAAGCATAAATAAACGCGTCCGTGTTCGATAGCAAGTTTTTATAGAAACTTGCTATCGTTAAACATGGGGAATCACTGGAATTAAATTATATTTATAAAATTTTTTGGAGGTGCAATACGCAGACTATAATGCCTCTTTTAACTAAATTTAAAAAAATCGATATTTAATCAACATTATTTATATATCAAGGCTGTATTTTCGAATAACGAATAATTATCACGACGTTTACGTTAAAAGCCTGTAATATTAAGGCGAATAATGAATTGCTATTACCAAGAGGTGTCTATATTAAATTTCCAAAAATAGGAGGAATGAAATGAACGAAAAAAAAAATGTTTATTATTGGTTGCGAATGATAAACAATCTTTCTTCTGAGCAAGTGTCAGAACAACTGCAAATTTCCCTCTCTTACGTTAGGGCTATAGAAACTGGGAAAAAGCAACCTTCTAAAAGATTATTAAGGGCATATGCCAATCTATTTGATATTGATGAAGAAATAATAGTTGAATTCTCGAAAAAGGAAATGACTTCAACAAAAAAGTTTTTGCTTATGCTTTTGCAAAAAATATGTAAAGTATGAAAAAATAGCATTTTAATCACTTTATAATTATTAAAAATGATATTGTCTATTTACAAACAAAATTCTGTAAATAAGAAATTGAACGATTGAATTAAGAGAATTGATTATTTCTTGCGTTAATGTGATTTAGATATATAAGGATTTTCTTACTATGGGAATATTTTTTGTAATGCAGTGTATGTTTATTTGCAGATAATCTCAATAAGGGGAGTAAATTATGAGTAATAAAAAAAGTTTTTGTATATCATACAAACTCAAGGAAGAGTCTTGTAATGAAGAGGTTGTTTTTGACGCTCATATTAATCTATGGAATATAGGGGGAAAGAAGAATAAGCCATTTATTGATTTCGGAATTCTTATTCATAATTATGCTTTTCTTGAAAGTATATGTTTTTCTGCTCCTTTAAAAACTAAACAAGATAATATAGTTGATCTATCCCATTTTTTAAAAGCTGAAGAAATACAACTAATATTCAATAACAGCAAATATAAATATCAACAAATAAACCAAGTATATAGTAGTTACGTTGATGATTCGGATAAAACAAATTTAATATTACCAATCAAAAAAAATGATAATAATCTATTCTTATCATATATTGATTATGATTCAACTAACGAAGGAAAAAGTAATTTTAGTTTTAAAATTAAATTCTTAGAGTGCGGCATTCCTAATGGAAACGAAATAGAATCAGTTTATATTCGGTTTAGAATTACTAATCTTGAATCAACAAGTTTATTAAGTACTCTTCCTATAAAAAATAATTTCTTAGAAAGTGCTTTTATTGAGCGACAGATTTTAGATTTTAAATTGAACAATGTAAGAAATATCGACAAATATGATTTGTCAGATATGTCAAATAATGGATATTCTCTAGCCCGGTTTAGAAATATTCATTTATTTGTAATGGTTCCCTCTGATTATGAAATAACAACTTGGGGCAATTTTTCAGAATGCAGACAGTTAGAGAAGGATGAGTGGAATAATTATTTAGGTAATAAAGCAAATATAATTACAAGTGATATTTCTGCATATCATTGGAAATACAAATCAAATTCAGATAGTTATGTAGATGAATTTGCGCAACTAATTAAAATGGAGCATAAATCAACTAATTTGTTCCTAATTATTATATATTGTTTTATCGCTATTCTATTGGGAATTGCAGGAAGTGTATTCTATGATTTGATAAAGATGTTAATTGGAATATAAATTCGCTAAATTACATGATTGGAGGAGGAAAAATGTCATATAGTTTATTTTCTATAAAAGATTTGGAGATATTACAACAAGTTGCTTTTTTTCATAAAATTTACAATTTTTTGTTCCATCTTAATTTTGAATATCCTCAATTCAAGAAGTGGTATAGCGAGTTGTTTGATCATAATTTAATAATAAATAAAGAAAGAGATATTATAATTTGTATGATTGATAATAGTATAGCAGGGATTGCGATTACTAAAAAAACAATGAATGAACGAAAAATTTGTACATTAAGAGTTGCTCCGAAATATCAACAAATGGGAATTGGAAGTACTTTGCTTGAGCATTGCTTTGAGTCTCTTAATGATGATAAGCCTTTAATTACCATACACATATCTAAGTACAATTCCTTTAAAAAGCTTTTTGAAAAATATAATTTTAATTTAGTACAACAAATACCAGGATATTATGGCTTTTTTCGTTCGGAACTATCATACAATGGATTGCTATCTGATGGAATAAATGTCAATCATTCAATAATTGAACAATTCGCATTTAATTTTGAGAAAAAAATATTTGAGTATTCATTTGATAATAAAAGAATAATAATGCCAAAATTAATCGTTACTTAAACTTTGGCATATATGGGAAATTATTTACTGAAGCGAAAAAATAAGGGATTCTTTGGTAAATTATGCATTTTTGCTTACATAGAATATTAAAAGGAGGATTGACAGTGGGAATATATCTTAACCCTGATAATATAGATTTTCAGATGGCACTTAATTCAGAAATATATGTTGATAAAAGTGAACTCATAAAGCAAACTAATGCTCAGATATATACCGAACAACGTTTTATATGTGTCAGCAGACCAAGAAGATTTGGAAAATCAATGGCTGCGAATATGCTTGCTGCTTATTATAGCAGAGGTTGTGACTCTAAAGAAATGTTCAGTAAATATAAAATATCGGCCGATCCGACCTTTGAAAAGCATTTGAATAAATATAATGTTATACACATCAATATGGTGAATTTCCTTGGAGAATCAAAGAATATTGATGAAATGATACAATTCATATGCGAGGATATTATTGACGAGGTCATTGAACAGTATTCTGATTTGAATATGCCAAGAAGAAAGACACTGCTTAATGTTTTGAATAAAGCTTTTGCGCAGTACAAGATCCCGTTTATTTTTATAATAGATGAATGGGACTGCGTATTCAGAGAACTGAAAAATGATAAGGATTCTCAGGAAAAGTATCTTGATTTTTTAAGAGATACGTTGAAAGATCAAAGCTATGTTGCTCTTGCGTATATGACAGGAATACTGCCAATAAAAAAATATGGCAAGCACTCAGCACTCAATATGTTCACTGAGATAGCAATGACAAATACTCGTGAATATTCTGAGTTTACTGGATTTACCGAAGCAGAGGTTCAGGCGCTTTGTGAAAAATATAATATGCCGTTTGAGGAAACCAAGCGTTGGTATGACGGATATGATTTAAAGGGCGTTTCAATATATAATCCCCGTTCTGTTGTAATGTCTATGACAGGACACGATTTTGACAGCTACTGGACATCAACCGAAACCTACGAAGCATTAAAGGTTTATATCCAAATGAATTTTGACGGACTCCGTGAAAAGGTTGTGGATATGATAGCTGGAGAAAAGGTCAGTGTTAATACTGGAAAGTTCCAGAACGATATGAGTACCTTTAACAGTGCCGATGATGTACTTACGTTGCTTATTCACCTTGGATACCTCACCTATAATGACGGAAAGGTATGGATACCAAACAGCGAAGTACAGCAGGAGTTTATTAATTCTATCGAGGATGGCGGTTGGGAAACTGTCATGAATGCGATACGTTCCTCCGATGAACTGATAGAAGCGACGATCAACGGTGATGAGGAAAATGTTGCTCGGATGGTTGAAAAGGCTCACGACGAGAATGCTTCTATCATAGGATATAACAACGAAACATCTTTGAGCTGTGTAATATCGCTTGCCTATTACTCCGCAAGAAAAGAATATATAATTCATAGAGAGCTTGCGACAGGAAAAGGTTTTGCAGACCTTGTTTTCATACCGCGAAAGACTTCTGACAAGCCTGCTATGGTCATAGAGCTTAAATGGGATAAATCCGCTGATACAGCCATTGAGCAGATCAAGCGCAAGCAATACACAGATAAAATCTCTGAATATGTGGGGGATATTCTTCTTGTAGGAATAAACTACGATACTGAAAGTAAAAAGCATTCTTGTATGATTGAAAAAATAGTGAAATAATCTAATTTCCTCAAGACTTACAGGATAGTTTTGAGGGGATTATTTTTAGGAGAGTTTATTCTTCATTGAACCATTTTTCACATTCATATTATAATATTTCTCTTTCATTTAATCTGGAGTTAAAATATAATTTGTTCTATTAGATCTAACAATTAAAAAAAGTTGATAAACTTGCTAATCGCCGTTCTAAATTCTAAATTCATTTTCAAAGGGACACTATATATTAAATATACATTATTTTTGATTGTAAAATAATGCACGAAGTGTTATAAAAAAATGATTTAAGTACTAACTGACGAAGAATTTGAAAGGAATGAGAAACTGTGGCTAAAATTGTACAATATCTTTGGATTGATCGTAATCATTGTTTTGAGAAACAGGAGTTTAATTTTTCTCTTGAATATAGTATTCATTATGATGAAAAAAACAATCAATTGATAATAACGAAAAACGACAATTTTGTTCCAAATTTCTTTGGAACAAATATTGATGTAACAGCTGTTGTTGGTAAAAATGGAACTGGAAAGACATCACTATTAAATCACATATCTTCAATTAATTGTTATAATGGTCTTTACCCAAATGTCCATGGAAATTGTATCATTATTTTTAATGAAAATAATGTATTGAAGATATTTTACAGTCCTCAGATTAAAAAACCGAGGATAGAATGCAAATACGACTACGAAATTAACGAATTAACTGATATACAGAATTTCGTTTCAAATAAGTATTTCCAAGACATAAGATATGAATATTATACGCCAGTTTTTAATAAGTTGGGTACAACAAATTCTGAAAATTTTGGAGGCTATACTAATTTATCTACATATAATATATTGAAGGAAAGTAATATATCACCAGTTGTTAGATTCTTCTTAAATGAATTTACAAAACAAATTAAATTCTTATCAGCTAACAAAGATAAGATAACTGATTTTGGAATTAATTATCCATTTTATGTAACAGTTTTGCTTATGAATAATAAAAATGGGCTTGAGGATGTGTACAAGAAAGCAAATCAAGGGAAAGCTCTGGAAGAAAAAGATATTAAACGGGAAGTTGATAGATTAATCGAGAAGTGTTTCCCAGAGGGAAGTAATAATTTTGAATTTATCTTAAAAAATAGAATTGCCTGTTCAATGACATTGTCTATTGTAAATCGATTAAATAAAATGGGATTAGAACCATCGGAGTGTAAGCAGCTGATAGAGTTTGTTGAGAATTCTTTCGGTAATGGGCAAATTATTGATACAGAATTGCAACTGGATTCATTTAAAGAATTGAAAGAATTTCTCTCAAATTTAGAAAATAAATATTGTTTTCCAATAAAAGCATATAAAGAATTTATTATTTATCTTGAAAAACAAATAGAGATTAAAGAAAATGCTCTTTTATTTCACATACAATCTTCACGTTTTTTAATGAGTGTTGACAAGGGACAAGATAAATATGTTGTAGATGTTGATGCATCACTTATTGAATTTGTAGAAAAATATAAAGCAACTGTATTTGAAGATGATTATTTATTATTTGATTGGAATTTATCTGCGGGAGAAATGTTGTTATTAACAGCATTTGCAAGATTTTATGATGATAATGCAAAAAATAGCGATAGAAAGATACAAAATAGAATCATATTGTTAGATGAAGCAGAGGTATCATTTCATCCTGAGTGGCAGAGAATATACCTTTCAAATATGCTAAAATTCTTTAAAGATTTATATAATAATTGTCATGTCCAATTGATAATTGCCACCCATTCACCGATAATTCTTTCTGATATTCCAAAGCAGAATATTATTTATCTTTCAAAAGACGAAAATGGCAATACCAAAGTTGACTTAACTACTGAACATGAGGAAACATTCGGTGCGAATATTTATAAGCTGTACAATAATGCTTTTTTTATGGATAATGGTGCTGTAGGCGAGTTTGCAAAAGAATACATATGTAAAATAAAAAAAGATATAGATAATTCCTCAAAATCATATAAAAAAATAGTAGAGGATATTTCTATTATTGGTGACGAATTTATCAGAGATCAGTTACATTTATATTTGAATCAAAAATGGGGCACTTCTAAAAAGGATATATATAAATTATTGGATCAAATGGAACACAAGGAAAAAGAAGAGTTGTTTGTACGTTTAAGGGAGCAACTGAAACAGCAGGGAGAATAATAATGATTAAAATTGATTGGTTTGATAAGACAATAATAGATTTTTATTGGGAACAAATGAAAAATAAAGCTCTCCCAGACACTATAGAATGGTATAAAGATTGTAACGGAATAAGTTTTTCAATAAGAAAATATGATTTATTTAATCAAACAAGAGATGATCTTTTTAAAGATTACGGGATTGAAGTATATGTCAAAATGACAAAGCTGTGGTATTACAAACAAAAGGGGGAAGATTATATATCAGAATTCAATGTGTTGTATAAAAAAGTTGTTAAGTTTAAAGAAGTATCTGAGAGCATATATAGTCGCTTGCCGTTCATTGGTGGCTTGAATGATAATATTGACATTGTTTTAGATTGTTTCAGATACTTCTGTAACCAAGCAATGAAAAAAATATATAGTTATGAATCAATTAATAATAATAATCGAAGAGAACCGATAACAAATCTTTATAAACTTGTTTCAAGTGATTTAAGGACGAAGCTTATGATGTCTTTAAACGTTGGCTGCTGTCCTTACTGCAATAGACTATTTGTTACCTCTTTGAAACGGAGAAAAGATAAATGCCAGTCTACAGCAGACCTTGATCATTTTTACAATAAGGACATTTTCCCTTTATTTGCGTTGTCACTTTTTAATTTTGTCCCATCATGCCATGTATGTAACTCAAATTTAAAATCAACAAACTGGGCAGATGCTATTTACCCATTTAATGAAGAATTCGGAAACAATGGAAAATTCGGTGTTGATAAGAAAGAAATGAAAAGTGATGATTATATCAAATTCCTTATCGGCACGAATACTGATTATGATTTAAATCTAAAAATAGAAGTATCTGGTGATGAAATAATACAAGAGAAAATAAATAACTCAAAGAAACTATTTGCTCTTGATGAAGTATATAAGAATCATACCGAATATGCAAAAGAAGTATTAGCTAAGAAGCATTATTTCTATAATGAAGATTATTTGAAATCCATCTGTGCTACACTTGGAACGAATATTTCAGATGATGTCCTTAATCTTATTTTATTTGGGTATAGAATGGATGAAAATGATAAAAAACGACCACTTTCAAAACTAACACATGATTTGTTGATTTATAAGTGATAGGACTAACCCTATTTGAGCCTTCGGTTTCAGAAAAGGATTGCCTTTTGCTCAGAAACAGCGTATATAAGCTCTTTGCGGGTCTTGGTCTCATTGAGAAGTTCCTGAGCATTCGTCAGTTTGAGGGCAAATACAAAAGAGCTGCTTACGAACAGCGGCAGGGCAACTGTCAAATCAGCGGTAAGCACTTTGATTTCGAGAAGGTGTACGCCGATCATATCAAGCCGTGGCACGCTGGCGGTAAGGTCGTTCCGGAGAACTTGTGGTATGCTTTGCAGGAATTGTAAATTTAAAAAGTCGGGACAGGAATAATAGATTATATAGTCGAATTTTCTTGAAATAATATGGGTATTGTGGTACAATAATAGTAGATAAAAACCATTGTTAACAATATGTACAGGGGATAAAAATGAAAAAACAAAGCAGTTATATTTTTTTACAGCATCCATCCAAAGAAAAGAAGCAAAAAAATGAGGATGGTACTATAGTTATTGAGATTGGCAACAATGTTTATGGCTTTATTTCACGAACATTCCCGTCAGTTACATCCATTGGAGATAAATCAGATATTTTTGATAAGCAGTTTAAGGGTGATATTTATGCCTGTTCTGTAATCTTTACAATACATGATGTTGCAAGTGTAGAGTATCTTGATATTTCTGTTGAAGGAAATACAGCTGCTAAAACCATTGGATGTTTAGAGCAAATTCAGTCTGAATTATTCAATTCGGGTATTCGGAATTATTATGTTGATATTGTATCATATGATGCGATATCCGAATACTACTGTAATAAAATCGCTGTTAAACTCAATAATCTTGAAAGAAATCTACGAAAACTGTTATTCAATATTTACATCCTAAACTTCGGTGAAAACTATTACAAAGCAACAATGAGTTCTAATTTACAGAGCAAGATTAAATCTCTGATCAACTCAACAACAACTAAAGAACAAAAGGATAGAATAAAGACAGCGTATAATGTTAGTAGCAAAGAAGCAGAATCAATTGCAAGGCTTCAGCAGTTTTTCTATTCATTCGAATTAGCTGATATGCAGAGTTTTTTGTTTGAGCCTAATTGGACCAGTATGGATGAAGAAGAAAAATCAATGTTTCTATCAAAGCATTCGGATTTATCTGAATTATCTGATGAAGAGTTACGAACGGCTTTTTCTCATTTTACTCCCAAAAGTGATTGGGATAGGTTCTTTAGTGCAAAGATTCCCATTAATAATATCACAGATTTGATTAATAATATCCGAAAGTACAGAAACTCTGTCGCTCATTTTAAATATTTTGATAGTGATGACTATAAATGCTGTAGTAAATTGATCAGACAGTTTAATAAGGCTATTAATGAAGCAACTAAAATAACTGAGGATGTGGATTTTGCAGAAAAGAACACAGAAATGATAAAAGAAGCTCTTTCAGGTTTGGCTGAAAGAATGAATAAAATCAAGGAGACGATTGTTGCAGAAATACAAAGGAATTTTGAAAAGACTATTCAACCTCTCGTCGATGCACTTGGCAGATTAAAGACAATGTATAATCCTTTTATCCAGTCTAAAAGTGATGTGATTGGAAACAACAATCAAGAAAAGGATGATTATGAGAATGCCAAAGATGACGAATCTAATAATCATTGATACTGGTAATTAATTAACGTAATATCATAAAAATCATTTGCTCCAGATGTGAAAAACAATTTGAAATCGGGATAGCATAAGTAATATATATCAACTCAAACTGGTAGAGATTATTATTTATGAAGCGAATAAAAATTGAGGTGTTCAGGTGTGGCGAATGATGAACTGAGAGAAATCTTTAACGAAACAATGGAATCCGTTGTTTCAGAATGGTTAGAAAAAGGAATATCTGAAAAAGAAATATCAGAAAAAGTGACAGAAGAAAATATAAAAGACAAAATGCTTGCAACTATGGACAAATCTTCTGAAGACTCGCTTTCTTTTTTTAAAGAGCATATGTATGAGTACGCCTATATGATTACATAATTTGCATTAAGATAGCAGATGAAAAAATACAGTTGATTTTCATATAACAGTGCTGAAAATGGCTGTTTTATTGGATAAAAAATCGGGGTTTATATTGTAACACATACACACAATAAAACCGCTTAGAATAGCCTTCTAAGCGGTTTTATTTTTCTAAGGTAATTACAAAATGACAGATAACCTAACGCGTGGTTCTTATTTGAGCTTTGATATCCGTAATTCATGTAATCATTCATTCCCATACGAGATTGTTACAGAAGGCATTTTTCTATTGGATAAGTCAAGATCAGAAGTTAACAATTTCGAAGTTATCATAAACGATACTTGGAAGCGCTCATCTTTCATTATACGACAAAATCCTTATTAATGCAATGCAGCAATCCGCCTGAACTAATGAAAGCTCAGGCGGATCGCTACTATATTTATGCTGTAACTGTATATCAAACTCCAAAGAGCAATTTGTCATATGCAGGGAACGGCCAGTATGTTTCAGATGTAACAACTTCAGCCTTGTCAGCGGCACTGCGGAGCTTATCCATTGCAGGCAGCATAGTGTCGCGAACGAACTCAGAAGCCTTGATGATAACATCTATCTTCTTGAAGTCTGCAACAGCCTTTTCAAGCTTTGTTGTTGCAGCGTCCATTTCGTCGATGAGCTCTGAAAGCTGTGAAACCAGTGATGTTTCATACTTGCAGGTTACCTTGGATACGCTCTTCTTTACTGCGACAGCAGAAGCAGTATCAGCAGCGAATTTTGCAACAGCGGGGATTATCTCCTTGCGAGCCATATCTATCATTGTAACAGCTTCGATGTTGACTGTCTTAATGTAGTTTTCAAGCATGATATCGCAGCGTGAGAATATCTCGGCTTCTGTGAAGATACCATGAGATGTGAGCATTTCCACGTTCTTCTTGTCGCAGATGTGAGGCATAGCGTCAGCAGTGGTCTTATAGTTGCAGAGACCGCGCTTCTCAGCTTCCTTTATCCAAGCGTCATCGTAGCCGTTGCCGTTGAAGATGATTCTCTTGTGCTCCTTGATAGTCTTCTTGATAAGGTCATGGAGTGCCTTGTTGAAGTCCTTAGCCTTTTCGAGTTTGTCTGCGAACTGTTTGAGTTCCTCAGCAACAGCTGCATTGAGGTGAATGTTAGCGCATGAAATACTGTTGGAAGAACCAAGCATACGGAACTCGAACTTGTTTCCTGTAAATGCGAATGGGGAAGTTCTGTTACGGTCAGTGGAATCCTTGCTGAACTTAGGCAGAACATCAACGCCAAGCTGCATTTTTTCTTTCTTTGTACCGCCGTATGGCTTGTCGGCTTCGATAGCATCCAGAACTGCGGTGAGCTCGTCGCCGAGGAAGATAGAGATAACAGCAGGCGGAGCTTCATTAGCACCAAGTCTGTGGTCGTTGCCTGCAGTTGCAACGGACAATCTCAGAAGATCCTGATAATCGTCAACAGCCTTGATAACAGCTGCAAGGAAGAGCAGGAACTGTGCGTTCTCAGCAGGTGTTTCGCCCGGTGAGAGGAGGTTCTCGCCCTGGTCTGTGGAGATAGACCAGTTGTTGTGCTTACCAGAACCGTTTACGCCTGCGAAGGGCTTTTCGTGAAGCAGGCAAACCAGATTGTGGCGGAGAGCCACCTTCTGCATTACTTCCATAGTGAGCTGGTTGTGGTCGGCAGCAATATTTGTTGTATCATAAATAGGAGCAAGCTCATGCTGTGCAGGAGCAACTTCGTTGTGCTTTGTCTTTGCGAGAATACCAAGCTTCCACAACTCCTTGTCGAGGTCAGCCATGTACTCTGCAACTCTTGGCTTGATGGAGCCGAAGTAGTGGTCGTCCATTTCCTGTCCCTTAGGCGGCATAGCACCGAACAGTGTACGTCCTGTCATAATAAGGTCCTTACGTTTTTTCCACATATCGCGGTCAACAAGGAAATATTCCTGCTCTGGACCAACGGAAGTCTTAACGCTCTTTACGCTTGTGTTTCCGAAGAGTTTCAGGATACGCAGAGCCTGCTTGTTGAGTGCTTCCATTGAACGCAGGAGAGGTACTTTCTTGTCGAGAGCTTCTCCTGTGTATGAACAGAATGCTGTAGGAATGTAAAGTGTGCCGTCCTTGATGAAAGCATATGAAGTAGGATCCCATGCTGTGTAGCCTCTTGCCTCGAATGTAGCACGGAGTCCGCCTGATGGGAACGATGAAGCATCAGGCTCACCCTTTACGAGCTCCTTGCCCGAGAACTCCATGATAACGCGTCCGTCTGGTGCAGGAGAGATGAAGCTGTCGTGTTTCTCGGCAGTAACGCCTGTCATTGGCTGGAACCAGTGTGTGTAATGAGTTGCACCTTTTTCAACTGCCCATTCTTTCATAGCAGCAGCAACTGCATTTGCAACTGAAATATCAAGGGGAGTACCCTTGTCAATAGTTCTTTTCAGCGACTTGTACACCTTTTCTGAAAGTGTAGCTTTCATGATCCTATCGTCGAATACCATTGAGCCAAAATAATCGGTTATCTTTTCCATTGTAATTACCTCCCAGTACTATATAATGTGTGGCCAGCTGCGGATAATTCAGTAATCATTATCCGCAGTGCCACTGTCATATTATGCTTTTTCCCATTCAGCCGAATCGTGAAGTGCGTTGTAGCCTTCCTCGCCTGTACGTATCTTGATTACGTTCTCGATGTCGTAGATGAACATCTTACCGTCGCCGTAGTTGCCTGTGTAGAGAGCTGCCTTAGCTGCTGCAACTACCTTTTCTACAGGAACTGCGCAGACTGCAATTTCAGCCTTTACCTTAGGCAGCAGATTCATTTCAACAGCTGCGCCACGATAGTAGTTTGTCTGTCCGTTCTGCATACCGCAGCCGAGGACATTAGTTACTGTGATGCCCTTGACATCAATGTGTTCCATAGCCTCAATGAATTGCTGGAGCTTCTGCTGCTTGAATATTACTACGATGTTTGTGAGCTTTGTTGCGCCGTCAGGTGAAGGAACTGAGTAGTTCTCAACTTCAACTGCCTTGTCAACAGGAACAGCAGGTGTTCCGGGAGTGCCGACCTTCTTTACGCTCTTTGCGTCGTCCTTTGTGTAGCCCTTCATGCCGATGTCTGTAAGTGCGGGAGCGAAGTCAGCATAAGAGGAAATAAGACCGTGTTCTGTAACATCAAGACCGATGATCTCTTCCTGCTCTGAAGCACGGAGACCGATTGTCTTTTTAATTAAGATGAATACCAGTGCCATTGAGATTGCTGTGAAAGTTGCGATAGCTGCGAAGCCTGTGAGCTGTCTGCCTAAAAGATCGAAACCGCCGCCGTAGAAAAGACCTGCAAGCTGGTCGCCGTTCTGGTCAACCAGTGAATAACCGGGAACCTCAGGATTTGCAAAGAGACCAACTGCGATTGTTCCCCAGATACCGTTCATCATGTGAACTGCAACTGCACCAACAGGATCGTCGATGTGGAGTTTGTAGTCGAGGAACCATACGCCGAAGCATACAAGTAAACCTGAAACGATACCAACTATTGAAGCACCGAGACAGTCTGTTACGTCACATGGAGCTGTGATACCTACAAGACCTGCAAGTGAAGCGTTGAGACACATTGATACATCAGGCTTTCCGTATTTGAGCCATGTGAATATCATGCAGGTAACTGTTGCGATTGCAGGAGCAACTGTTGTTGTAAGGAATACGGAACCGAGCTGGTCGATAGAAGTACAAGCTGCACCGTTGAATCCGTACCAGCCGAACCAGAGGATGAAACATCCGAGAGCACCGATTGTAAGGTTGTGTCCTGGGATAGCGTTTACCTTGACTTCGCCGTCCTTAGTCTTGTGGAACTTGCCTATTCTTGGACCGAGGATAGCTGCACCTACGAGAGCTGCGATACCGCCGACCATGTGGATATGTGCTGAACCTGCGAAATCGTGGAAGCCCCACTGGCTGAGCCAGCCGCCGCCCCAGCCCCAGTGAGCCTCGATAGGATAAACGACTGCACTGATGACAGCTGAGTAAACACAGTAGGATAAGAACTTTGTACGTTCAGCCATTGCACCAGAAACGATAGTAGCTGTTGTTGCACAGAATACAAGGTTGAATACGAAGTTTGACCAGTCGAATGAGCCGTAGGAAGTGAAGATATCAAATCCGGGCTGTCCGATTATACCGACGAGGTCCTCACCGAAGAGAAGACCGAAGCCTATGAGAATGAAAACTACTGTACCGATACAGAAGTCCATTAAGTTCTTCATAATGATATTGCCTGCATTCTTTGCACGGGTGAAGCCTGTCTCCACCATTGCGAAGCCTGCCTGCATAAAGAATACGAGAGCAGCGCCTATAAGGAACCATACGCCAAAGACTATACCGTTTGTCTCGTCCATGGCTTGTTGTAAGATTGTCTGAGAGTCCATAGAAATACCTCCTTGAAAAGTTACAGCATAAAATTTAAAAGGGGCATATGACATACTGATAGCTCAGTACATCATACACCCCTTTGTGTATGGAATTAGCGCTATAAACCAAAAAAAGAGAACTGCAGACTTGTGATCCGCAGCTCCCTTGCTGTTTACAATGCCATTATAGTCCCTCGGAAATGATTTGTCAATACCTATTTTCGAACTTTGGCAGTAATTCATATATTTTTTGCGCTTTAAACACTAAAAGCGATTATTTCTTACAAAGTTAAGTTCGTTGACGTACAAATAAGCATATTAATACTCAATTATACTCAAATACCTATTGACTTTTTCGTAAAAGGAACATATAATCATAATATAAAGCAAGGACGCTGCGGAAATTACCGTATGCGTCCTTTTATAGTCTGGAGTGATTTACATGAGTCAAAAACCTGTTATCGGTGTTATCCCTCTTATCGATTATGTGAAAAGCAGTTACTGGATGCTTCCCGGATATTTCGGCGGTATCATTGAGGCCGGCGGCCTTCCTATAATGCTTCCGCTTACAAGTGAAAATACACATATCGAACAAATCACAGAAATGTGCAGCGGATTTTTGTTCACAGGAGGACAGGACGTAAGCCCCGAAATATATTCTGCAAGAAAAATTGGAGCATGCGGAGAATGCAGCCCTGAACGTGACGCAATGGAGACGCTTCTGCTGAAGTATGCAATGCAGTTTGATAAGCCTGTTCTCGGAATATGCCGCGGTATCCAGTTCATGAACGCTTCTCTTGGAGGAACTCTCTGGCAGGATATCCCTTCACAGTTTTCGGATACAATTACACATTGTCAGAAACCTCCGTATGATGTTCCGAGTCATGAAGTATATATAGATAGTGGAACTCCTTTGTATGAGCTGCTCAAAACAAAGGAGCTTCCTGTCAACAGTTATCATCATCAAGGCATACGTTTGCTGTCAGAAAAACTCAAATCTATGGCAAAAGCCCCTGATGGCCTTATTGAAGCCGTTTATTCGCCCAAGCATAAGTTCTTATGGGCTGTGCAGTGGCACCCTGAATTTTCTTATACACGAGACGATAATAGTCTAAACATTTTCAAAGAATTTATCAGGCACTGCTAATCAATAAGGTCGTTCTGAAAACGTGATAAATGCTCAAAAGGCAGAATCTGACGACCTCTGAAAAGTCCGCAGCCGTCATTTATGAGCTGATTATTTATAGCACTGAACATATTCACATCTAAATCCGCAAGCTCAAGCTCCTGCAGTTTGGTAAGACGCTCATAGGCTTCATCAAAATAAATGCACTCGCCCATAGGTATCTCATCACGCTTTGTACGCCTTGCGTTCTGCAATCTTTCATAGCCGAAATGATTGGCGTCACCTATTTCTGCAAAATCGTCCATTTCCTTTGTGCGTAGCTGCAGCTCCGTATAGCACCGTGCAAGATTGTCATAGAAGGTTATGTGCAAAGACTTGTAGCCAGTACTGCGCGGAGTTGAAACATAGTCACGATAATACGGTCTGACTTCTTCTTTAAGCCTTTCTGAATACCTGTCCTCCGTAAAGCCGGAAAGCTCAGCTGTAAAACCTCTTTCTTCAAGAAATTCGGGCAGAACATCCGCTATTTCGTAGAGGTATTTATGCTCGACCTCGCTTCTTGATTCTCCGTTTTTGATATGACAGGCAGGCATTGAAATAACGATGCGGTATGCGATAAGATCGCGGAAACATATAAGCTTACTCTTTATCTCAGCTTCTGACGGAAACTTACAGTTTGCCTTGTAATATTTATAAATATACTCGAGAATATACCCGTTGAATTTTTCCTCGGAGCGTATCAGAGATTTGATACGCCCTTTGAAGGTGAAAGCTAAAAACGGGTATTCTCTTGTCATATATTTGTAGAACTCTTTTATTCTCTGCGACTGTGAGGTAAGGAAGTCGTTATGTTCGAGCAGTTCTATTATCTGGATAAGAAAATTTGAGTGTGCCAGATCAATGCTGTTATGCGTTGACTTTGCATTATTTCTAAGATCGTTTGAATACTGGTGCAGTATTTTCAGCACTGTATTTCCCGAATACAAGTAATCGTTCAAAGCTATCATTCTTCAGTCCTCGCTCTTTGTTGAAGTGATAGTTATCGTGGAAGTCGTTGTGGTGGATGCGGTAAAGGAAGTCGTGACAGTTGAGGTGTTTTCCGCTGCTTCACTGCTACCGCTGACCGTAATTGTTGTCACGGTTTTTCCGTCGGGAGATACCACTGTTCTGGTCTGTGAAAACTCTTTTTTGCTCATATTTTTCTCCTATTTTATTATTTTGAAGCATACCGTATTTGAGTTTATAAGCGGTGCAAAATACTCAAAATATACCGTTCCCGATACGGGACTCCTTATCTCTGAAATGACCTCTCCCTCAAATGGATCGGATATTATACCGAGGATATCGCCGCGCTCAACGCGCTTTCCTATTTCTATAAGGCTCTTGAAAATGCCCGATGCCTCGGAGCGTATCTGCTTGGTTTTGCTTTCG